>JABAOG010000497.1_pt1 | contig 53337 bp, 51 predicted proteins | sample 7062131 | NCBI WGS metagenome assembly JABAOG01 (sample SAMN14538629, study PRJNA623070) | marine sediment metagenome | biome: marine biome [ENVO:00000428]; feature: marine pelagic biome [ENVO:01000023]; material: deep marine sediment [ENVO:00002113] | place: India: Arabian Sea | collected... | reverse complement strand
CAGAGCGCCCGGCCCCGAGGGCGAGGCCCGCACCTCGGCCACTTGAGCGAAGCCCGCCGATTAGGTATACTTGAGGGCTTTGGATCGTGAATTGCAGCACGGCGGGCGGCATGTTCGAGGAGCTTTCGGAGAAGCTGGACGGCGTACTCGGCCGGTTCAAGCAGCGCGGACTGCTCACCGAGCCCCTGATCAAGGAGGGGCTGCGGGAGGTCCGTCGCGTGCTGCTCGAGGCGGACGTGCACTATCGGCTGACGCGCGAGTTCGTGTCGAAGGTCGAGGAGCGCGCGCTGGGCGAGAAGGTGCTGAAGTCGGTCGCGCCGGGTCAGCAGATCGTCAAGATCGTGCACGACGAGNNGAGTCCATGATCGACGAGGGGCTCCGGGAGATCCGGCGCGCGCTGCTGGAAGCGGACGTGAACTACCAGCTGGCCCGGTCGTTCCTGGAGCGGGTGCGGGAGCGGGCGGTGGGCGAGCAGGTGCTGAAGTCGGTGCGTCCGGGCCAGCAGGTCGTAAAGATCGTCCACGACGAGCTGGTGGAGCTGCTGGGTCAGGAGCGCGTGGGGCTGGATGCCGCGGCGTCGTCGCCTCTGGTCGTCCTGCTGGTGGGGCTGCAGGGCTCGGGCAAGACGACGACGGCGGCGAAGCTGGCGAAGCGGCTGGCGCGGGAGGGGAAGAGCCCGCTGCTCGCGGCGCTCGACGTCTACCGCCCGGCGGCGATCGACCAGCTCGAGGCGCTGGGCGAGCAGGTCGCCGTGCCGGTCTTCGCGGATCGCGAGGAGAAGGACGTCGCGAAGCTGGCGGCGCGGGCGCTGGAGCGGGCGACGTCGGATCGTCACCGGGCGCTGCTGCTGGACACGGCGGGCCGGCTCCAGATCGACGCCGACCTGATGGACGAGCTGCGTAGGGTGAAAGCCGGGGTCGAGCCGACCGAGGTCCTGCTCGTGGCGGACGCCATGACCGGGCAGGAGGCGGTGCGCATCGCCGAGGGCTTCCACGAGGCGCTCGGGCTGACGGGCGTGGTCCTGACGAAGATGGACGGCGACGCCCGGGGCGGCGCGGCGCTCTCGATCCACGGCGTTACGGGCGTGCCGATCAAGTTCGTCGGGATCGGCGAGCGGGTGGACGCGCTGGACGTCTTCGACCCGAGCCGGATGGCGGACCGGATCCTCCAGCGCGGCGATGTGGTCGGGCTGGTGGAGCGGGCGCAGCAGTCGTTCGACATGGAGGAGGCGGAGCGGCTGGAGAAGAAGGTCGCGAAGGAGGGGAAGTTCGACCTGGAGGACTTCCTGCTCGCGATGCGGCAGCTCCAGAAGCTGGGCCCGCTCGAGGGGCTGCTCAAGATGATCCCCGGCGTCAACCACAAGCTGCTGAAGCAGACGAAGGTGGACCCGCGGCGGCTGAAGCACATCGAGGCGATCATCCTGTCGATGACGCCCGAGGAGCGGCGGCAGCCGGAGATCCTGAACGGCTCGCGCCGGGCCCGCATCGCCCGGGGGTCGGGGCGGCCGGTCCAGGAGGTCAATCGTCTGCTGAAGCAGTTCAAGGACATGCAGAAGCTGATGAAGCAGATGAAGGGGATGGGATTGGGTGGGGGCGGCGGCCGCGTGCCGATGATGCCCCGTATTCCCGGACTCGGTTGAGCGAGCCCCGAACGAGAACCTGAACGAGAGACGCCATGCCTGTACGAATTCGCCTCCGGCGCGTGGGCCGGAAGAAGCAGCCCAGCTACCGCATCGTCGTGGCCGAGGGGCAGTCGCCCCGTGGTGGCGCGTACATCGACAACGTCGGCTTCTACAACCCGCGGCGCGAGCCGGCCGAGCTGAGGATCGACCTCTCGAAGGTGGAGCTGTGGATCGCGCGCGGCGCGCAGGTCACGCCCACCGTCCAGTCGCTGATCAAGAAGGCACGCACGGGCTCGGAGGACGTGGCGCCGCCGCAGCAGGAGGCGGCGGTCGCGGTGGAGACGCCCGCGGCCGAAGTCGCCGCCGAGGAGGCCGGGTCCGCGAAGAAGCCGGCCGCCAGGAAGACGGCGTCGAAGCGGAAGGCCGGCGAGGCCGAATCCGTGACGGCGGCTGCCGAAGCGCCGGAGGCGACGGCCGAGGGGAAGCCGGAGGCGACGGCTGCGGAAGCGCCGGAAGCGGCGGCCGAGGAGACGCCGGAGGCGACGGCTGCGGAAGCGCCTGAGGCGGCGGCCGAGGAGACGCCGAAGGCAGTGGCCGAAGAGGCACCGGCTGCCGGGGCGGAGGCCGAGGGCGAGGCCGAGGCGGCGGAAGCGCCGAAGGAGTAGGGGTGCGATGGCCGCGCGCGGCTCGTCTTCGGACCCCGACGCGGCGCCGCGTGAATCGGGCCGGGAGCGCGGCCCGGCGAGCGAGCCGGAGCACCTGGTCGTGGGGCAGGTGACCAAGGCGCACGGCACCCGGGGGGAGGTGTTCGTGTGGCCGTTGACCGACGAGGTGGAGGCGGTCTACTCGCCCGGCCGGGAGGTCGAGCTGGGAGACGCGGAGGGTGAGCTGGAGTCGGACTCGCCCACGCTCGTCGTCGAGCGGCAGCGGCCGTTCAAGCGCGGATTGCTGGTCAAGTTCGAGGGATACGACGACCGTACGTCGGTCGAGGGGCTCTCGCAACGCTACCTGCTGGTGCCGATCGAGAGCCTGCGTCCGCTGGCCGAGGGCGAAGTCTACTACCACCAGCTCCTCGGGTGCGAGGTCGTGACCGTCGACGGACAGGTGGTCGGCCGGGTCCGCGAGGTCTACGAGACGGAGCCGGCCGAGCTGCTCGACGTGAAGGGTGCGGGACGGTCGCACCTGATCCCGTTCGTCGAGCGGATCGTGGAGGAAGTCGACGTCGAGGGCGGCCGGATCGTGATCCGGCCGCCGCCGGGGCTGCTGGAGCTGTAACGCCGCCGCGGGCGCGGTGCGCCCGCGGCGGCGGGCCGGGGGCCGGACGTCGGCACGGCGACGGGGGCGAAGCGCGGGGGGGAAGGGACGAGCGGATGCGGGTCAACATCGTCACGATCTTCCCGGAGTTCTTTGCCGGGCCGCTCTCGCTCGGCGTCCCCGGCCGCGCGGCGAAGGCCGGGTTGGTGCGGTACCGGGTGGTGGACCTCCGTGACTACACGCACGACCGCCACCGCACGGTGGACGACGAGCCGTACGGCGGCGGGGCCGGCATGGTGATGAAGCCGGAGCCGTTCTTCGAGGCGGTGGAGGCGCTGGAGCCGGAAGGCCCCATCGTGCTGCTGAGCGCCCGGGGACGCCGGTTCGAGCACCGGGATGCCGTGAGGCTGGCGGTGCAGCCGGAGCTGACGCTACTGTGTGGTCACTACAAGGATGTGGACCAGCGGGTGGCGGACGGCCTGGCGACGGAGGAGCTGTCGCTGGGCGATTTCGTCCTCAGCGGCGGCGAGGTCGCGGCGCTGGCGGTGACGGACGCGGTGGTGCGGCTGCTGCCCGGCGCGCTGGGGACGCACGAGTCGGCGGCGACGGACAGCTTCTACGATGACGGGCTGCTGAGCCCGCCATCGTACACGCGGCCGGCGGAGTACCGGGGCCGGGAGGTACCGGAAGTGTTGCTGTCGGGCGACCACGCGAGGATCGAGGCGTGGCGTCGGGACAGGGCGGAGGAGCTGACGCGGGAGCGTCGGCCGGATCTTTGGGAGCGACGCGAACGAGGGTAGCGCCATGGACATCGTAAAGGAAATCGAGAAGGAGCAGCTGCGGGAAGGGCTCCCGAAGTTCGACCCGGGGGACACGGTCCGCGTGAACGTGCGGGTGCGGGAGGGCGAGAAGGAGCGCACGCAGGCGTTCGAGGGCGTGTGCATCGCCAAGNNTCGCCGATGATCGAGTCGATCAAGGTGGTGCGGCGCGGCCGCGTCCGGCGGGCGAAGCTGTACTACCTGCGGGCCCGCAAGGGCAAGGCGGCCCGGATCCGCGAGCGTCAGCAGCGCTAGACCGGGGGCATGGCGGCAGCCCGGAGGCGGAGGCGGCGCCGCCGTGGCGCCCCGCTGGCCCTGGAGCGTGAGCTCTGGGGCTCCGGACTGGAGCACATCGCGGGCGTCGACGAGGCCGGCCGCGGCCCCCTGGCCGGGCCCGTGGTCGCGGCGGCGGTGATCTTCCGGCGGGAGGACCGGATCCCCGGCGTCACGGACTCCAAGAAGCTGACCGCGGAGCTGCGGGAAGAGCTCGTCGTCGAGATCCGGCGACGGGCTCTCTGCATCGGGGTGGGCGCCGCCAGCCCCCGGGAGGTGGATCGGCTGAACATCCTGCGGGCGACGCACCTGGCCATGCGGCGGGCGCTGGCCCATCTGTCCATCGCGCCGCAGCACATTCTGGTGGACGGGCTGCCCGTCCCGGAGCTGGGTCCGAACCACACGGCGGTGGTGGACGGCGATGCGAAGTCGTACACGATCGCGTCGGCTTCGGTGGTGGCGAAGACCACGCGGGATCGGCTCATGCGCCGCCTGGCGCCCCGGTACCCGGAGTACGGGTGGGAGACGAACGTGGGCTACGGCACGCCGGAGCATGTCGGCGCGCTGGGCGAGAACGGGCCGACCCCCCATCACCGCCGGTCCTTCGTGCCCGTGCAGCTATCCCTCGACCTGGACTGAACCATGCATACCGAGCACCTGCAGAACGTCCACCCTGTACGGGTCCTCGCCGGGTGGCTCGTCGCCATCGCCGTCACCTCCGCCTCGGTCTTCGGGCTCATCGTCCTGGGACTCATGGGGGAGGAGGCGGCGCGGGACACCGCGTGGGCCGTGCTGGCCGTGGCCGCCGGGTTCTTCGTGGGCGGCTGGTTCACGGGGGTCCGGACGCTGGAAGCGCCGATCCTCCACGGCGTAGCGCTGGGCCTGACGTCGCTGGTGGCCTGGGCGGCGCTGAACCTGGTGGTGGTGATCGGCTTCGATGCCGGGGAGTGGACCGGCCTCAGCACGACGGCCGCGCTGGTGGTGCTGCTGACCCAGATCGCCGCGGCCATCGCGGGGTGCTGGGTCGGTACCGGCCGGGCCCGGATCCGGGCCGGCTCGGAACCCTCCGCCCCCCTGGGCGAGTAGACTCGACGGACAGCGGACGCCAACAGACGGGGATGACGTGTCGATGAGGAAACCCATATGGCGGGGCGCGGGCCTGTGGCTCGTGGTGGTGGCGGCGTGCTCGGGACGGGCCGAGGCGCCGCCGGAGCCGGACGCCGGCGCACCGGCCCCGGTCCTGGAGCCGGTGCTGCCGGAGGACCCCCATTCGTTCGCGAACCCGGACGAGGCCCGGGTCCGACACGTGGATCTTCGCCTGGCCGTGGACTTCGAGAGGCGGACGCTCGCGGGCGCCGCGACGCTACGGCTGGATCGGGTGCCCGGGGCCAGAGATCTCGTGCTGGACACCCGGGGGCTGGAGATCCGCGGGGTCGTCACCCCGGGCGGGGACTCGCTGCGCTGGTCGCTGGGCGAGCCCGTGGCCCATCTCGGGCGTCCGCTCCGGATCGGACTGCCGGCCGGCGTCGAACTGGTGGAGGTCCACTACCGCACCGCGCCGGACGCCGCGGCCGTCCAGTGGCTCGATCCCGTGCAGACGTCGAGCGGCTCCCCGTTCCTGTTCACGCAGGGGCAGGCCATCCTGACCCGGACGTGGATGCCCACCCAGGACAGCCCCGGGATCCGCCAGACGTACAGCGCGACCATCACCGTTCCGGAGGGGCTCACGGCGGTGATGAGCGCCGAGATGCTGACCCCGGAGGGCGAGCCCACGAACGCGGGCCGCGTGTTCGCCTTCGAGCTGGACCGCCCCGTCCCGCCCTACCTCATCGCCCTGGCCGTCGGGGACCTGGCGTTCCGGTCCGTCGGGCCGCGCACCGGGGTGTACGCGGAGCCCGGCGTGGTGGAGGCGGCCGCCCACGAGTTCGCCGAGATGGAGGACATGCTCGAGGCGGCCGAGGCGCTCTACGGCCCCTACCGCTGGGGCCGCTACGACGTGCTGGTGCTGCCGCCGTCGTTCCCGTTCGGCGGCATGGAGAACCCGCGCCTCACGTTCGCCACGCCCACGATCCTGGCCGGGGACCGCTCGCTGGTCAGCCTGATCGCCCACGAGCTCGCGCACTCCTGGTCGGGGAACCTGGTGACCAACGCCACCTGGAGCGACTTCTGGCTGAACGAGGGGTTCACGGTCTACTTCGAGAACCGGATCATGGAGGCGGTCTACGGCCCCGATTACGCCGCCATGCTCGAGTTCCTGGGCCGGGAAGGGCTGAAGGCGGAGATCGAGGACCAGCTGGGCGGCTACGAGTCGCCGGAGACGATCCTCCATCTCGACCTCGCCGATCGCGATCCCGACGAGGGGATGACCGCCATCGCGTACGACAAGGGGGCGGCGTTCCTCCGGACCATCGAGACCGTCGTCGGCCGGGAGCGGTTCGACCGGTTCCTCCGGCAGTACTTCGACGCTCACGCGTTCCAGCCCATGACGACCGACCGGTTCCTCGCCTACCTCGACGAGCACCTGCTGGCCGGGAACCCGGAATGGCGAGAGGCCATCCAGCCGGAGGAATGGGCGTACCAGCCCGGGCTCCCGTCGACCATCGCGCCCGTTGAATCGCGGGCGTTCGAGACGGTGGAGGGCCAGGTGGCCGCCTTCGTCGAGGGCGCGGACCCCGGGGAGCTGCCCACCGCCGGGTGGAGCACCCACGAGTGGCTGCACTTCCTCCAGTCGCTCCCCCGGGAGCTGCCGGAGGACCGGCTACGCGCGCTGGACGCGGCGTTCGGGCTGACGGAGAGCCGGAACAGCGAGGTGCTCTTCGAATGGCTCCGTCTCGCCATCGCCAACCGCTACGAGGCGGCCTTCGCGGGGCTCGAGGACTTCCTGGTCCGGCAGGGCCGACGGAAGTTCCTGCGGCCGCTGTACCAGGACCTGGCCCGGACCGACTGGGGCGAGGCCATGGCGCTGCGCATCTACCGGCGGGCCAGACCCACCTACCACGCCATCTCCCGCAGCAGCATCGACGAGGTGCTGGACTGGCCACGGGACGATTGAAGCAGGCCGGCCCCGGCACTACCTTTAGCGCCGCGGGCCGGTAGCTCAGCTGGCAGAGCAGTGGACTTTTAATCCAAAGCGCGTGGGTTCGAGCCCCACCCGGCCCACTTGGCGGCCGATCCCCGCTATCCCGGGCCCCGGGGGCGGCGGACGCCGTCCCGCGAAAAGCCTCCGTGTGTGAGCTGGAGGGCGTCCCCGGCGGCCTTCTCGACCGGGGACGCCTCCTCGATCAGCCCCCGGATCGCTCCGCGGCCGCCACGGCAGCGCTCTGGGCCGGGCTCTCGATCACGAAGACGACCCGGCGGTTCAGCTCCGCGCCGGGATCATCCTTCGAGGCGCCCGGGACCACGAGGCGATCCTCCCCGTAGCCGATCGGCCTGACCTGCGCCTGGATGCCGTTCTCGATCAGGCGGTCGCGAACGGCCTCGGCCCGGCGCTGGGAGAGATCCTTGTTGTACGCGACCGAGCCCGCGGGGTCCGCGAACCCTTCGACCGTGACCAGCGAGCCGGTGTAGTGCCGGTTCACGACGGACGCGAACGCCTCCAGCGCCGCGTGGTCGGAGGGACGGACCTCGGCGTCGTCGAAGGCGAAGTGGACGGGCACGACGAACTGGAGCCCCTGCGCCACCGCCTCGATCTCCGCGTTGAACTCGGTGCGCATCTCTTCCAGGTCGGCCCTCAGATCGGCCAGGTCGGTCGCCAGGCGCTCATCGGCCGCCATGCGCTCGGACCGCTCGGCATCAAGCGCGGCCTCCCAGGCCGCCTGCTGCTGGTCGACCGCTTCTCGAAGCGCTCCTTTCGTCGCGCACCCCGTCGCCGCCAGCGACCCGAGCAGAATCGCCGCGGCTGTCCTCGTGTTGACACCCGTCATGCTGCACCTCGTTGAAGTGTGTGCTCCGCATCGGTCCCCGCTTCGCGGCGGGCATCCTCACAGCCCGATGCAAGATGGTTGCCTCCGGCGGCCGGCCGTCGGCGGTCGGCGGGTGGGGTCAGGGAGCCCGCGCCACCCCGGTCCCCCGGGCGCGCGAGCTCGCCGCGTCCCGGATCGCCCCGACCGGTAGACAGGATCGAGAGGGGGACGTACGGTTAGGCCTGGTGGCGGCCCACAATTCGGCCGGACACAGTCCAACGGCTGTGGGGCCGAGCAGCCACCCGCTCATACCAGTTCCGGCGACATGCGCGACATCCACTCCCTGCCCCCGGGTGTGCTGGATCGCTTCATGCAGCGGTCCAAGGTCTCCTCCTCGCTCACGGAGGAGCCCGACATGCCGCGTCTGCTCCGCCAGATCCTGCAGAAGGCGGCGGAGCTGGTGCCCTCGGAGTCCGGCGCGATCCTCCTCGACGACCCTCTCGGAAAGGGCGCCAATCCGGCCGACAACGAGCTGCACTTCGTGGCCACGTTCGGCCCCGCCGCCAGCACCCTGCTGGGGTGCTCCGTGCCGGCCACGGGCGGGGCGGCGGGCTCCGTGTACCGGACCGGGACCGCGTACCTCTCGGCCGGGTCGGACGTGGGGCGGACGGAGACGGAGGAGCCGGATCGGCGCGGCCGGGTGACGCGGTCGATGGTGGCGGCCCCGATCCGGATCGGGGACGCGGTCTGCGGCGCCATCGAGCTCCTCAATTGCACGGAGGGACGGGCGTACGACACCCAGGACCTGCTGTTGCTGGAGGTCTTCGCCAGCTACACGGCGTCCACGCTCCAGAATGCGCTGGACGCCCGGCACGCCCGGGAGCTGGCCAAGGTGGATGACCTCACCGGGCTGTACAACGACCGCTACTTCCACGTCCGGCTGCGGGAGGAGCTCGACCGGGCGGCGGCCACGGGGCGGCCGTGCTCCCTGCTGTTCATCGACCTGGACCACTTCAAGCCGATCAACGATCGTCACGGGCACCTGGTGGGGAGCCAGGTCCTGCGGGAGATCGGGTACGTCCTGCGACGCGCGGTCGCGGACCNNGTGGTGTTCCTGGATCTCGACGGCTTCAAGAACATCAACGACCGCTACGGCCACCTGGCGGGGTCCTCGACCCTCACCGAGGTCGGACGCATCCTGGCCGACGGTGTGCGCGAGTCGGACGTGCTGGCCCGCTACGGCGGCGACGAGTTCACGGTCGTGCTGCCGGACCGGCCGGCCGAGGCGGCCGCCGAGCTGGCGGAGGCCCTCCGCAGGGCGGTCTTCGGCGCGGTCTATCTCGAGACCGAGCGCGGTCCGGACCTCCCGGCTCTCGCCCTCAAGGAAGCGGTGACGGCGTCGATCGGGGTGGCCGACACCCGGCTCATCGGGCTGGCCGGGAACGATCCCGCGCGCGAGCTCATCCGCAGCGCGGACGAGGCCATGTACCGGGCCAAGGCGCTGGGCAAGAATCGGGTGGTCGTCGCGGGGGGCGGGCCGGATCCCGATTCCCCACTGGCCACCCGTCCGACAGGCTGGTAGGTTCGGGGACCATGACTCTGGGAAGCCTGCTATCGAACATCACGGAGCGGCTGACGGCGCTGCCCACCGGCGTGAAGGTCGTGCTGGGAGTGGCCGTGGTCGCGGTGCTGGCCGTCGGGTCCGTGCTGATGTATCGGACCTACGACTACGTCCAGCACGACAACCAGTTCTGCCTCGAGTGCCACCTCATGCGCGATCCGTTCGAGCGGTTCGCCCAGAGCGCGCACCGCGGCCTGGGGTGCAAGGCGTGCCATCGCCCGAACATCGTGCAGCGCAGCGAGATGGGCCTGGCCCAGATCGTGGAGCAGCCCGACTCGATCCGGGTCCACGCCCACGTGCCGAACTCCATCTGCGCCGAGTGCCACATCGAGGGCGACCCCGAGGAGTGGCGGCGGATCGCCAACACGGCCGGCCACCGGATCCACCTGGAGTCGGACGACCCCGCCCTGGAGGGGCTGAGCTGCGTGGAATGCCATTCCAGCGGCGTCCACCAGTTCACCCCGACCGACCGGACGTGCGGTCAGGGGGGGTGCCACGAGAGCACCACGATCCAGCTCGGCGACATGGCGGATCTCACGATCCACTGCGCGACCTGCCACGACTTCGCCTCGCCGGTGCCGGACGAGGCGAGTCCCGAGCGCGTGGCGTCCTCGCTCCGTCCCGAGGCGGAGGAGTGCCTGAGCTGCCATCAGATGCGGGCGATCCTCCCGGACATCCCCGAGGACGAGCCCCACGACGCCGAGTGCGGGGCGTGTCACAACCCCCACGAGCAGGCCACGCCCGGCGAAGCGGTCCAGTCCTGCGCGAGCGCCGGATGTCACGCCACGCCCGACACGCTGACCCCGTACCATCAGGGGCTCGATCCCGGCGTCCTGGAGAACTGCCTGGCGTGCCACGAGGCCCATCGGTTCCGGATCCACGCCGACGAGCAGGATTGCCTGTCCTGCCACTCCGAGATCTACGACGACGCGCCGGCGGCCCGGGTCTCCGCCGGGCCGAAGGGACCGCCCGTCCGGCTGGCCTCGGCCGGATCGCTCGACCCGGCGCTGGCCCGCCTGGCCCTCGCGGCGCACCCGGCCCAGGCCGCGCAGACCGCCGATACGCTGGCGTTCCGGCACTCCCGGCACCGGGATGTCGGGTGCACCTCGTGTCACTCGATGGAGGACAGCCACGGAGCCCTCACCGTCACCGGCATCCGGGACTGCCGCTCGTGTCACCATACGGAGCCCGTCTCCGCCAATTGCCAGGACTGCCACTCGGCGGCCGAGGTCCGGTCGCTGAGGGTCGGCATGCAGCGCACCATGGACATCCGGGTCGGCGGGCTGAACCGACCGACCCGTACGCTCCCCTTCAACCACGCGGTCCACGGCGGGCTCGACTGCGCGGCGTGCCACACGGGCGGGCTCGCCCTCAGCGCCTCCGCCGTGGAATGCAGCGCGTGCCACGAGGAGCACCATGCGCCCACGTCGGAGTGCATGGCGTGCCACGAGCCACCGGCCCGGGGCGCCCACTCCCTCCAGGTGCACCTGGGCTGCGCCGGCTCCGGCTGCCACGAGGCCGCGCCGGCGAGCGTCCGCCAGGTCCCCCGGACCCGGGACTTCTGCCTGGTGTGCCACCAGGGGATGACCGAGCACCGACCGGGCCGCAACTGTGAGAACTGCCACACGCTGCCGAGCCCCCGGTCCGCCCAGGCCGGACCGGCGGCCCAACCCGCCGAGGCGCCATGATCAGGAGATCCGCCCCCGCCGCCCTCGCCGCCCTCGCCCTGCTCGGCGGCTGTGAGCCACCCGAGGATCAGGAGACCGGGAGCATCCGCAGCCAGGACGTCCTCGAGACCCGGGAGGAGCTGGACCCCGCGCTGGTGGAGGCGCTGGACAGCGGCAACGCCGCGTACCGGGCGCGGGACTATGCCCAGGCGCTCCGCTATTATCAGGAGGCCGTGGAGGTCGATGACGACGTGGCCGCCGGCTGGTTCGGCGTCTACATGGCCCAGCTGGCTCTGGGCAACACCGCGGCCGCCGATTCCGCGATGGCCCGGGCGCAGCAGCTCCAGCCCGGCGCCAGCCTGATTCACCCCGGAGCCGACACGACCCCATGACCGGACGCCGCGGCCGACTGGCGGCCGCCCTCAGCCTTGCCCTGGCGTCGATCGCGACCGCGTGCGGGGACCACGAGTTCCACCCGCCCGCCGAGGAGGAGCAGGTGGCTCGCGCGGACTCCCTCTACTCCTCCGCGCTGTTCGACTCCCTGACCTGGGCCTCCGCCGAGGAGCGGACCCAGGCCGGCAACCTCGTCTTCGCCGACGAGTGCCGGCGCTGTCACGGGCCGCTGGGACGGGGCGACACCGACTACGCGGCCGAGCACGAGCTCGACGTGCCTTCGCTGGTCGAGCCCGATTGGGAGTACGACGGCGACCTCCCCGGGACACGCCGGGTGATCTACACCGGGCATCTGGGCGGCATGCCCGACTGGGGGCCCGACCGGCTCACACCCCGCCAGATCGACGCCGCCGCGTTCTACATCCTCGAGCAGCTCCGGCCCGAGGTCCTCACCGATTCCGTTCCGACCGTGCTCGACGGCGGATAGCCCGAACGGTCGGATCCGGGCTCGACCCGACGGCGCCGGTCCCCCGTGGATCGGCGCCGTTTTCGCATGGCCCCCTGGCCCCGGGGCGCCCCGGGGTGCGCGGTATCGCGCGGTCCGGGTGCGTGATTTCGCGCGGTTCGACCCCGTCCGGACCTCTCCAACCTGGACGTATGAAGTCCATAAACCATTGGCATAATGTCACTTAGTTAGATAGGTGGGGGGGTGGCGCGGGGCTTGTACTCGTGAAGGGTGCGGGCGCCCGCCGGGGGTGCGGGCCGGAGCGAGAAGGTGGAGAATCATGACACCGAACACAGAGCGCGAAGAGAGCGGGCGGACGCTGACCCGGGGCCTGGGCGAGCCCGGGAAGCTGGCGGTGAGCTGGGGCGCGGCGGGCGGCATCCTGGTGGGTGGGTTCCTCGTGGCGGCGATGACGCTGACGGGACAGTTGAGCGGCCACGCGTTGCTCCTGACCTGCACGGGTCTGTTCGTGGTCGGCGCCGCACTGGGATTCATCCACGGCGCGATCCTCGGCTGGATGGGTCGGCCGAAGGAAGCGTCCCGGAGGTCGGCGCTCGGATCCCTGGCCATGGGTGCGGCGTACGCGATCCCGGCTCTGCTGGTGGCGTGGCTGGTCGCCGGCTGGATCGGGATGACGTCCATCGCCCTGTATGCGGGGAAGGCGCCGCCGATCATCGGGTGCGGCATCTCCTGGCTGGTGGGCTTCGGCCTGGTGGCGCTGGCGGCGGAGAACGGGTGGGGCGCGCTCCGGACCGCGTACGCCGGCTGGTCGAACGCGCGGGCGGCCACGCTGCTGGTGGCGGCGCTGTTCGGCGGGCTGCTGGCGGTGTTCCTGGCGGAGCAGCCCCAGCTCTGGGGCCTCCGTCTGCGGGTGACGCCGGTGGGCGCGGTGCTGCTGGCGCTGGCGGCGACGCTCTGGCTGGCGGGCCCCATGGTCACGGTGGCGCTGGGGCTGCTGGATCGGCTGCCGACGCCCCGGCCCGCCATGGCGTTCGGCGGGGCCGGGAACGCGGTGGTCAGCATCGCGCTGGCGCTGGTGGTGGGAGTGGTCATGGCGCTGATCGCGCTGCCGTTCCACCAGGCGGCCTACGGGGTCTCAACCGGCGGGATCGCGACGGCCATCAGCACGGCCCTTCTGGACGAGGTGCTGCTGCGCCTGTTCCTGATGACGGCCGTCGCCTGGCTGCTGCTCCGGGAGTTCCAGGTCAGCGCGGGGCGCGCGGCGGCGCTGGCCGTGGGGGTCGCCGCGGCCGTGCAGGTGCTGCTCTACCTCCCCGGCGTGCTGGCCGTGGGGTTCCCCAACGCGGGGATCGCGGCGGGGTTCCTGGCCGTGACGGCGCTGGTCCCGGCGGTGGCCTTCGGGCTCCTGTTCTGGCAGCGGGGCTTCGGCACGGCGCTGGTGGCCCACGCCACCGCGCTGGGCGCACTGCTGATGATCGCGGGTTGAGCGGGTGGAGCCGGCGGCTCCAGGGCGGCGTCCTCCGGAGGTCCGGGGGACGCCGCTCGCACGCTCCGGGTCGATGTCGGGCGTTCCGTCGATGTCGGGGAATTCCCCGCGACAAACCCCGGACATTGCCCTCTACCGCCCACGCACGAAGGGGACACATTGATGATGATCCGCGTGCTGACGCGCGGCGGTCCGATCAGGAGGTGTCATGGGTTGGATCCGGCGGCTGCGAGCCCAGCCGCTGCGGACCAAGCTGATCATCACGGCGGTCGGGACGGCGGTCGTGGTGTTCGGCGTCGCGTCCTCGCTGACGTTCCGGTACTGGCGGCAGGAGTCGGAGGCCGCGGCGGAGCAGCAGGCGCTGCTGGCCGCGGCTTCGGTGCGATCCACGGTGGAGGCGGCCATGGCGGCAGGCCTCACCGGCCGGGCGCGGACGGCCCTCCGGGAGCTCGTGGAGCTGGAGTCCATCACCGCGGCTCGTCTGTACGGGACCGACGGAACGATCCTGGTGTCCACAGACCGCGGCGAGGAGGGCTCCCGCAAGGTCGGCGTGTGGATCCCCTCCGCCCGGGACCTCCCGGCGCGGGGGATCGCGCGTCCCACCCCCGAGGGCGACCTCGTCAACGCGTTCCTCCCGGTGCGGGCCGGAGGCGCGTCCATCCTGGAGGTGGACTTCTCGCTGGCGCCGCTGGAGGCGGCCATGGACCGGGCCGCCCGGCTGGGCCTGCTGCTGCTGGTCGGGTCGCTGGCGGCGGTGATCCTGATCGTGGCCACCATGCTGGAGCGTGAGGTGGTGACGCCGATCGAGCGGGTCGCCGACATCCTCGTCCCCGCCGAGGGCGCGACCCGGCAGGTGGACGAGCTGACGGGGATCGAGGAGTCGGTGACGGACCTGCTCCGGAAGGAGCGGGAGGCCAAGCGCAGGGCGGCGGAGCAGGAGCAGCGGCTGGCGAGCCAGGCCGGGTTCGCCGAGGTGGGCGAGATGGCGGCCGAGATGGCGCACGAGTTCAAGCGGCCGCTGGCGTCGATCCGGTCGGCGGTGTCGCTGCTGGAGCAGGAGTACGAGCTGAACGAGCAGGCCCAGTCGCTCCTGGGGGCCGTGGACAATCAGCTCGGGAAGCTGACGGAGACGATGCAGGATCTCTTCGCCCTGGCCCGGCCCATGGAGCTCGCCGGGGAGCGGGTGGATCTGCGGGACGCGGTGAGCGAGGCGCTGGTCCACCTCTCCGGGCTGACGGACACGTCGGCGTTCACGGTGGAGCGGCACTATCAGCCGGACCTGCCGCCGGTCTCCGGCGACGGACACCGCCTCGAGCAGGCGGCGCTGAACGTGATGCTCAACGCCGTGGAGTCCATGGAGCATGGCGGTCGCCTCACCATCCGGCTGTTCACCCATGAGGACCGGGTCGTCGCGGAGTTCGAGGACACGGGTCCGGGGATCCCGCCGGGCGAAGTCGAGAAGGTGCTCCTGCCCTTCTACTCCACGAAACCGGCGGGCACCGGCCTCGGGCTGCCCCTCGTCACGCGCGTGGTCGCGGCGCACGACGGCACGCTGGACATCCGGAGCGAGCCCGGCCGGGGCACGACGGTGCGGATGGCGTTCCCGGTACGTGCGGAGGCGGCCGACGTCGGCGCGGCCGGGAAGGGTGCGGATCGGGAGGGTCCGGAGGCCTGATGCCAAGCGAGCGAATCCTCATCGTCGAGGACGACCAGCTGCTGCGGGAGGTGACGGCAGAGCGGTTGGAGCGGGAGGGCTATGCCGTGACGACGGCGAGCAGCGTGGAGGAGGGTCAGGCCGCGCTGGACCAGCAGACGCCGGACCTGGCGCTGCTGGACATCAAGCTCCCGGACGGGGAGGGGACGGAGCTCCTGGAGGAGCTGACGCGGATCGGCGACACGGTGTGCGTGATGATGAGCGCCCACGGCACGGTGCAGTCGGCGGTGGACGCGCTGCGGGCCGGGGCGGTGGACTTCCTGGAGAAGCCGTTCTCGTTCGACCGGCTGAACGCCACGCTGCGGGGCGCGCTGGAGCGGACGCGGCTGCACCGGGAGGTGCGGGCGCTGCGGGAGCAGGCGGGGCTGGGGGAGGCCGTGGTGGGCAGCAGCCCGGCCATGCAGGAGGTGTTCGAGCTGGTGAAGCGGGTGGCGCCGGCGGACAGCACCACGGTGCTCCTGGAGGGGGAGACGGGCACGGGCAAGGGGATGCTGGCGCAGGCGATCCACCAGGCGAGCCGGCGAGCGGACGGGCCGTTCATCAACGTGACCTGCTCCGCCCTCGCGGAGTCCATCATGGAGTCGGAGCTGTTCGGCCACGAGAAGGGCGCGTTCACCGATGCCCGGACGATGAAGCGGGGGCTGGTGGAGCTGGCCGACGGCGGGACGCTGTTCCTGGACGAGATCGGCGAGCTGTCGCTGGGGCTGCAGGGCAAGCTGCTGCGCTTCATCGAGGAGAAGACGTTCCGGCGCGTGGGCGGGACGAAGGACCTGGAGGTGGATGCGCGGCTGGTGGCGGCGACGAACCGGGACCTGGAGGCGGAGGTGGAGGCCGACGCCTTCCGGGAGGACCTGTACTACCGCCTGCGCGTGTTCCCGATCCGGCTGCCGCCGCTGCGGGAGCGGCCGTCGGACATCCCTGCGCTGGTCAAGACGTTCGTGGAGGAGTTCAGCAACCAGTTCGGGAAGGGGATCAGCGAGGTCGATCCGGAGGCGATGGACCTGCTCCGGTCCTACCACTGGCCGGGGAACGTGCGAGAGCTCCGGAACATGATCGAGCGCACCGTGCTCCTGGCGGACGACCCGGTTCTGAAGCCGGCGATGCTGCCGCCGCCGATCAGGGGCGTACGGGAGGCGGAGACGGGCCCGGTCGTGGCGCTCGGGCCCGAGGGGCTGGATTTCGAGGAGCTGGAGCGTTCGCTCCTGAGGGCCGCATTGCGCCGGGCGGAGGGGAATCGAACCGAAGCGGGGAGGCTCCTGGGGATGAGTCGTCACCAGGTGCGGAACCGACTCCATAAATACGGGATGGACGAATGAGACGACGGGCGATGTTCGCGGCCGTGGCGCTGGCGTGGGGCGTCGCGCCGGCGGCCGGTCAGGCGGCGTTCGACTGTCAACGCTGTCACGGGGAGCTGGAGCTGCTGCGCCAGTATGTCCAGTCGCTGGACGACGCGCGGGCCCTGCACGTGTCGTCGGCCAGGCTCGGCCCGTCTGCCCACGCCGGGATGGGCTGTGAGGAGTGCCACACGGGGTTCACCCGGTTCCCCCACCGGGATGGCGGGACGACGGGCTGCACGTCGTGCCACTCCGAGGTGGCCGATCGCTGGCAGACGGGCCTTCACGCCGGCGCCGAGGCCGCCGAGGCCGTGCCCTGCACCCGCTGCCACGGCGTGCACGACGTGGCCCCCGTGGACTCCCTGAGCCGGGGCGCGGCGCTGGAGGGCATGACCGAGACGTGCGCGGGGTGTCACGAGACCCAGCGGCTCCCCGTGGAGGCCCACCATCAGGACCACGCGGGGTGCCACGACTGCCACGATCCCCACGCCACGGGCTCCGCCGACGATCCGGACTCCCGGATCTCACCCCGGAACCAGCCGCAGACGTGCGGCGCGTGCCACGACTCGGTGACCACCGTGTGGATGGGGGGGGTGCACGCGCGTACGCTGCTGAGCCAGGGGCCGGAAGCGGACGACTCCCCGCCGACCTGCACGTCGTGCCATGGCGCGCACCCGGTCCACGGCGCGGACGACCTGGGGTTCGCGACCATCGCCATCAACACGTGCGCCGGCTGCCACGAGAAGGCGGCGGAGACCTATCGCGGATCCTACCACGGGAAGGCGACGCAGCTGGGATCGGAGGCGGCCGCGACGTGCGCGGAGTGCCACGGCGCCCACCGGATCCTGCCGGCCGGCGAGCCGGCCTCGCGGGTCGCCCCGGCGAACCTGGTGTCCACGTGCGGCGAGTGTCACGACCACGCCCGGCCGGCGTTCGTGAAGTACGACTCCCACCCGGAGCCGATGAACCGGGAGCGGAACCCGGCCATCTTCTACTCGTTCTGGTTCATGAACACGCTCCTGATCGGCACGCTCACCGTGTTCGGGCTGCATACGCTGCTGTGGTGGGTCCGGATCACCATCGACCATCGAAAGGGCGGGGAGCATGGGTAAGGCGGAGGGGACGGCCGCGGCATCGGGGGCCGCCGAGCGGGGCGTGCCGCTGGACTCGGCGCAGCGCGGCGCGGGGCCGTTCGTCTGGCGGTTCAACACGGCGGACCGGGTGACGCACGCCTTCGCGATCCTGTCGTTCTACACGCTCATCCTCACGGGCATCCCGCTGCGGTTCTCGTGCGCGCCATTCTCGGAGCCGCTCATGCGCTTCTGGGGCGGGGTGGGGCGGGCCGGTCTCATCCACCGGTCGGCGGCGGCGTTCATGGTCGCCTACACGCTCTGGCACATCGTGTACATTGCGGTCAAGATCGCCCGGTCGGAGAACCGGAAGAAACTGATCTGGGGCAGCGATTCCTTCGTGCCCCACCCGGACGACGCCCGCGACTTCGTCCAGCAGTGGAAGTACTACTTCGGGAAGGGCAGCCCTCCGCAGTTCGGGCGGTACGGCTACCTGGAGAAGATGGACTACATCGGGGAGGTCTGGGGCTTCTTCGTGATCGGCGGCTCGGGCTTCCTGCTGTGGTTCCCGGAGTTCTTCGGCCAGTGGATGCCGGGCTGGATGTTCAACGTGGCCACGGTGTTCCACGGCGTGGAGGCCCTGCTGGCGGCGGCGTTCCTCTTCACCATCCACTTCTTCAACGTGCACCTGCGGCCCGACAAGTTCCCGCTGGACGCCGTCATGTTCACGGGCCGGGCCACCCTGGAGTACATGGAGGAGGAGCACCCCCGGATGCTGGAGACGCTCGAGGCCCACGCGGACGAGCCGGTGGCCGAGACGCCGACGAAGGACCGGCCGGCTCCGCCGCCGACCCGAGGGCAGACGCTGTTCGCCGCGGTGTTCGGATTCGCGGCCTGGGGGATCGGACTCGCCACGATCGGAATGATTCTATGGGCCGTCTTCTGCTGATCGCGCTCGTCGCCGTCGGCCTCGGCGCCTGCGACACGTCGCCCACGCCGGACACCGTCGTGCCCCACGCCGGCCTGGCGTGCGCCGCCTGCCACCAGGGACCGCAGGGGGAGCGCGGGCGGGCCACGGTCCCCGAGGGATCGTGCACCACGTCCGGCTGCCACGAGGCCGGCGGGCCGGCGGAGGTGGAGTTCGCGACCGTCACGTTCCCCCACCGCGACCACGGGAACGGGGGCGAGATCGAGGCCACGTGCGCCGGGTGCCATACCCACCCGACGGGGAACGCGCCGCTCAGGGCCTCGGTGGACGCATGCGCGCTGTGTCACACGGGCGCGATCACGGGTTCGAACGGCCAGCAGTGCCGGCTCTGCCACGCGAGGCCGGACCACGCCCGTCTCACGAGCCAAGGCGTCGCCGTCTCCCACTCGCAGCTGCCCTGGGTCGAGATCGGGTGCGTACGCTGCCACTACGACGTGGCGGAGGCGAAGACGGATGTCTCCGGCGCCAGCTGTCGCCACTGCCACGAGGACCTGGCGGCGCTGAATGCCGAGGCCGTGGGCCGGGACCTCCACCCCATCCACGACGGGATCACCTGCACCTCGTGTCACGCCGAGGACATGCACATGGTGCAGGCCATGAGCTCCGCGGTGGACCTCCAGTGCGCGGACTGCCACGCCCGCGCCCACGGGGTGTCACTCGGCCCGGAGCGCTGGCCCTCGGCCGCGGTCTGCGGCGAGTGTCACACGGGGGTCCATGCCGCCCAGCAGCGCCTGATCCTGGGGATCCGGCCGGACGGGTCGGCGACCCCGAGCGCGAAGTTCATGGCCGGGATCACGTGCCGGTCCTGCCATGTCCCGCCGGCCGGGGACTCGAGCCGGCTTTCGGAGCCGATCCGGGGGCAGGCGTCGGCGTGCGCGGGCTGTCACGAGGCGCAGTACGCCCAGGTGCTGGCGTGGTGGATCGAGGGCCTGGAGACCCGTCTGTCGGAGACCCGGGCGTACGTCGACCGGGCGGTCCGGGAGATCCAGGCTCCGCCGGACAGCGCCCGGGCCCTGCTCGAGATGTCGCGGCGGATGGTCGCGCTGGTGGCGGAGGCGGGCGGTCAGCACAACCTCGAGCTGAGCGACCGTCTGATGCGCGAGGCTCTGGACCGGGCCCACAGCGCCTACGCCCGGTCGGGCACGCCGGCGCCACCGCCGCCGGACCTGGGGCGTGTCCCGCACACGGGCCTGTGCTCGTACTGCCACTACCGGACCACGGAGCCCTGGGACTTCGATGCCATGCCCGAGGACTTCCACGAGTCCGTCCTGTCCAGCGAGCGCTAGCGGAATCGCCGGAGCGGGTCCGCGCGGTGGACCCGCCGATCCGGCGGCGGGGTGGGCGGCCGGTCGGTCCGGCCCGGGGCCGTCCGGCTAGGGCAGGACCCGCCTGGCGGACACCAGGTGGTCGGCGAACCACCGGGCCCGCCGGCTGTCGAGGCGATCCCACGCGACGGCGCCGCGGCTGCTGCTGGCGTGGAGGATCCAGCCATCGCCCGCGTAGATGGCCACGTGGTCGACCACGCCGTCGTCGCCGGCGAAGAATAGCAGGTCCCCGGGCTCCATCACGCCGCGTACGGGCGCCACCCTCGAGCCGGCCCGGGCCTGGTTCCGGGAGACGCGCGGCAACGAGACGCCGTGCCTGCCGTACACGTACTGCACGAAGCCCGAGCAGTCGAAACCCTCCGACGGGTGGGCGCCGCCCCACGCGTACGGTACCCCCACGTACCGCTCGCCCGTCGACAGCATCCGTCCGGCCAGGTCAGCCCGGTCGCCGGCGTCGGGACCGGATCGGGCCACCACCGACCGCGGGGGCCGCGGGGAGGGCATGGGACGTGGCCGGCGTGCGCGCCGCCCCAGGTGGACGGACAACCCCGCCCGGAGCTCCCAGCCGCTGCCCACGCCCGGGATCGGAGCCGGATCATCGCTGTGGAGCATGCGGTAGCGGCCCTCCCCGTCCAGGGAGAGCCAGTCGGCCAGCGGCAGGGACGCGTCGGCCCCGTAGCTCCACGCGGGGAGCGTCCGAGGCTCCGCGTCCTGCCTCACGCCCACGAGGCCGAACCCGACAAACACACCGGGGTCGATCCCGCCGATGGAGAGGCCGAGATCGCTGCCCCTGACCCTCAGGTCCGCCTCCGCGCTCCACGCCTGCAGCGGCGTCGCCGGGGGCCCGTCGAACAGTTGGCCGGCGGGCCCGGACGCGACGTCCAGCGCGCCGCCCACGCGCAGACCCACGGCGCCGAACCAGCCGGTGACGGCGAGGCCGGCCAGTGTGGGCGCCCCGTCCAGCGCGAGGTTGCGCGCGGCGAACGGTGAAGCGGTCACGACCTGTGCCGACGCCGGGGCGGACGCCAGTGCGGGCCACAGGAGCCCGAGGGCGCACAGCGTCGTGCGGAGTGGTCTCATGGGAGTCGTTCCTGTCCGGCGGGTCCCTCTACCCGTACCTCTCCGACTACGTCGCCGCAAGTCGGAAGGTTCCCGGGGAAAGGGGCGCGGCTTTCGATCGGGCCCGAATCCCGTCACATTGGCGTAGCTGATGAACCCGCCGGGGCGCCCTGCCCCGGGCCACGGACCGGGAGGGATTCCATGAAGCGAGAGCTGGTGTTGGCGGCGCTGGTCTGCACGGTGGCGGGCAGTGGGGCGGCGCAGGGGGCGGCGCAGGAGGCGCCGGCGGATCTGGTCCTCCGCAACGCCCAGGTGGTGACGGTCGACTCGGCGCGACCCGAGGCGGAGGCGGTGGCGATCCGGGGGGATCGGATCATCGCCGTGGGATCGAACCGGGAGATCGAGGGCCATACCGGTCCCGGGACCCGGGTCCTCGACCTCGAGGGGCGTCTGGTGGTCCCCGGCTTCATCGAGGGTCACGGCCATTTCATGGGCGTCGGAACCGCACAGCTCAACCTCGACCTGACCGGGGCCGCGGACTGGGATGAGATCGTGGACATGGTGGCGGCCGCCGCCGGTGAGGCCGCGCCCGGGGCGTGGATCCTGGGGCGGGGCTGGCACCAGGAGAAATGGACCCGCGTCCCGGACGACGCCGTGGACGGGGTGCCGACGCACCACGCGCTGAGCGCCGTCTCGCCGGACAACCCCGTGGTCCTGACGCACGCCAGCGGGCACGCCGCGCTGGTCAACGCCCGGGCCCTCGAGCTGGCGGGGATCGACGCCGACTACCGGGCCCCGGAGGGCGGTGAGGTCGTCCGGGATGCCGACGGGTCGCCCACGGGGCTGCTGCGGGAGAACGCCCAGGACCCGGTGGGGGCGGTCCGCGCCAGGGCGGAGGCGACGCGCACGGCCGCCGAGCGGGAGGCCCGGTTCCGCCGGGTCGTGGCGCTGGCCGCGGAGGAGGCGCTGTCGAAGGGGGTCACGACCTTCCATGACGCCGGCGTCGGCTTCGAGACCCTCGACGGGTACCGACGGCTGGCCGAGGCGGGCGAGCTGCCGATCCGGCTCTACGCCATGGTCCGGGCCCCGAACGAGGAGCTGGAGGAGAAGCTCGCCCGGTACCGCATGGTGGACGTCGGGGACCACCGCCTCACGGTCCGATCCATCAAGAAGCAGATCGACGGCGCGCTGGGCTCCCACGGCGCCTGGCTGCTGGAGCCGTACGCCGACATGCCGTCCAGCACCGGACTGGTCCTGGAGCCGGTGGCGGAGATCGAGCGCACGGCCGAGCTGGCGGTGGAGCACGGGTACCAGCTGAACACCCACGCCATCGGCGACCGTGCGAACCGCGAGGTCCTGGACCTCTACGAAGCCGCCTTCCAGGCGCATCCGGGGGTGGAGGACCCTCGCTGGCGCATCGAGCACGCCCAGCACGTGGATCCCGCCGACGTGCCCCGCTTCGCCGAGCTCGGCGTGATCGCGGCCATGCAGGGCGTCCACGCCACCTCCGACGCCCCCTGGGTCCCCAAGCGGCTCGGGGACGAACGGGCCGCCAGCGGCGCCTACCGCTGGCAGGACCTCTGGCGGAGCGGCGCCGTGGTCGGCAACGGCACGGACGCGCCGGTGGAGGACGTGGACCCGCTGCAGAGCTTCTGGGCCTCCGTCACGCGCCGACTTCCCGACGGCGGTCGCTTCGATCCCGATCAGCGGATGAGCCGCGACCAGGCCCTCCGGTCCTACACTCTGAACAACGCCTACGCCGCGTTCGAAGAGGACCTGAAAGGCTCCATCACCCCGGGGAAGCTGGCCGACATCGTCGTGCTCTCGCGGGACATCATGACCGTGCCGGAGGACGAGATCCGCGAGGCCCGGGTCCTGTACACCATCCTCGGCGGCGACATCGTCTACCAGCGCCCCTCGCCCTGAGCCCCGGCCCGACTGCGGGGCAACCCCCCACCCCGTGATCGGGGACCGTCCCGACTGACGGTGGGGGGGGCGGATGGTACCTTGGAAAATCCCAGACCGCCGCGGCGGGCCGCGGCCGCCACCCCACTCCAGCCCTCGCTCATGGCCCAGGACGACGGAACGGAACGGATCCCCCCGGCCCCGGCCCGGCCCCGGCGGATCCCGGCCCGGCTGCTGGCCGTGCCGCTCTTCTACAAGATCCTGGTGGCGAACGCGATCATCGTCCTCGTGTTCTCGCTGCTCGCCACCTGGATCGCCGTGCAGCTCGACCGGGCCGACTCGCAGGTCCCCGCCATGGTGGCCGTCGCCGTCGCCGGGGCGGTGGTCAGCGTCGCCGTCAACGCCGTCATCATCCAGCTGGCATTGGAGCCGATCCGCCTGCTCAAGCGGACCGTCGATCGGGTCCAGCAGGGCGAGGTGGACGAGCGGGTCCCCGACTCCCCGCTGGCCGACAAGGAGCTGGCCCGGCTGGCGACGGCCACCAACGGCATGCTGGACCGCCTCGGCGAGTACCGGGGCCGGCTCCGGGACGTGGCGGCCCGGGCGCTGAACGCGGCGGAGGAGGAGCGTCGGCGGATCTCGCTCGAGCTCCACGACGACGCGTCCCAGCGGCTCGCGGCGATCCTCATGCGGCTCCGCCTGGCGCGCGGGCTGGTCGACGCGGAAACCAAGGACGCCATCCTGGAGGAGGTCCGGCGTGAGGTGGCGGAGACGGCGGACGGCCTGCGCCGGTATGCCCAGGGCCTCCGTCCCCCCGCCCTCGACGAGCTGGGGTTGGGGCCCGCCATCGAGTCCCACGTCCGCCACATCACCGAGGCCGCCGTGGTGCCCGTCGAGCTCCATACGGAGGGGGTCGGCCGGCTGGAGTCCCCCGAGGCCGAGCTGGCTCTGTACCGGATCGTCCAGGAAGCCATCACCAATGCGCTCCGCCACAGCCGGGCCCGGATGATCAAGGTGCGCGTGGAAGCGTGCAACGGGGTCGTGGTGGCCACGGTGACCGACGATGGCGTGGGCTTCGACGTGGACGCCGTGCTGGAGGACCAGTACGGACAGCACGGCCTGGGGCTGTTCGGCATGCGGGAGCGGGCCGAGTACGTGGGCGGACGGGTCGAGGTCGTCAGCCAACCGGGGCGGGGGACGACGGTCCGGGCGGCGATCCCCCGGCGGGGGGCAGGCAGCCCGCTGCCGGACGATCCGTTCGCGAAAGCGACCGGCACCGACTGACGAAGACGGGCCCGCCATGGCCGGCCGCCGGGTTCCCGGCGATCGGCACGGGTGAGGCGGCGGTTACTGCTCCGCCCGCAGCAGTCCCGTCTGGAGGGCGAAGCGGACCAGCTCGGAGCGGTGCCGGAGCTGGAGCTTGTCCATGATCCGGCTCCGGTAGGTGTCCACGGTCTTCGGGCTGATGAAGAGCTTCTCTCCGATCTCGCTCGAGCTGAAGCCTTCGGCCGTCATGGCCAGCACATCGCGCTCCCGCTCGGTCAGCTTGCTCAGCGGACCCCGCATCTCGTCGGCGTCCGCGTCCTTGTAGCGCTCCAGCAGGAGCTTCGCCGCGCTGGGGTAGAGGAACACCTCGTCCCGGGCCACGGTCCGGATGGCATGGGTGAGGTCCTCGTCCGCGCTGGTCTTCCGGACGAACCCGCTGCCGCCCGCGTCCAGCACGGGCAGGAGGAACTCCTCCTCCGCGTGCATCGTGAGGACGAGGACCTTGGTCGACTCGTCCATCGCCGCGATCCGGCGCGTCGCCTCCATCCCGCCCATCCCCGGCATGGACAGGTCCATGACCACGATGTCCGGCTGCAGCTCCTTCACCTTCTTTATCGCGTCCTCCCCGGTGTCCGCCTCGCCCACGACGTGCAGGTCGGGCTCGGCGTCCAGCAACGCTCGCAGCCCCGCGCGCAGGACCCCGTGATCATCGGCCAGGAGGATGTTGATCGTCTTCGGCATCGGCGCCATCTCAAGTGTGAGCAATCGCGTCGACAGAATGTAGCAACGCCCGGTCGTCGGGCATAGACGGTCCTGTCCCGGGGCCCCCGGGTAGGGAGAATCCCGACACCGGAGCCGGCGGTTCCCCGACCGCGATGCACCGCCGATTCCCGACAGGCGGCCCGGCTCCCCTAGTGTAGCGTTCGGGGGCGCGATCCACCACCATCCGGCGGCGATGCCGGCCTCCGGGGCTCCGTCAGTCCCCGGGGATCCGGAAGGAGAATCGGGAGCCGTGGCCCGGTTCGCTCCGGACCCCGACCTCGCCGCCGTGGGCCTCGGTGAGTCCCTTGGCGATGGAGAGGCCGAGCCCGATACCATGGCTGCCCTGCTGTCGGGCCTGCCAGAAGCGGTCGAAGACGTGGGCCAGCTCGTCGGGCCGAAGGCCGGGCCCCGTGTCGGTCACGGAGAACTCCACCCCCCCATCGGCGGCCTCGGCGGCCACCGTGATGGTGCCGCCGGCGGGGGTGAACTTGAGGGCGTTCCCCACGAGGTTGGAGAACACCTGCTGGACCCGGTCGGCGTCCACGCGGATCGCGTCCGGGAGGCCCGCGCCCAGATGCCGTCGGAGCGCGATCCCCTGCTCCACGGCGAGGGGGCGCATGGAGTCCACCGCCTCGTCGACGAGCTCCTCCACGCTCTCGGGCCGGCGCACCAGCCTGAGGCGGCCGGACTCGATGCGCCGGATCTCCAGCAGGTCGCGGATGAGGCGCTCCATCTGGAGCGCGGCGCTGCGGATGGCGTCGAGGTGCTGGCGAGCGGGCTCGGCGTGGTCGTCCTCGAGGAGCCGATCGGCGACGCGGGTGGAGACCCGGATCGCGCTGAGCGGGTTGCCCAGGTCGTGGGAGACGACGCTCAGGACCTCGTCCCGGGCGGCGACGGCGTCTCGGGCCTCGCGGTAGAGGCGGGCGTTGTCCACGGCGAGGGCGGCGCGGCGGCCGAGCTCGTGGGCGAGGACGAGGTCGTCGTCGGTGTAGGGCCGGCCGGGCTCGCTGGAGACGAGGACGAACGCCCCCAGGGTACGGTCCCGGGCCACGAGCGGGACGACGAGCAGCGAGGCGGCCCCCAGGCGGCGGAGCGTCTCCAGGTGCTCCGGGCCGGTGGCGATGGCCTCCAGGAACCCGTCGGACACCGATTCGATGAGCTCGGGCTCCCCGGTCTCCAGGACGATGAGGGACGGGTGGGGCCGGCCCCGCTCGGGCGGGAAGCGGAGCAGGCCCTGGGCGATCCGGTCCAGCTCCGGGTCCCGGTGGGCCGCCTGAATGCGCCGCAGCGCGCCGTCGTCCACCACATCGATCACGCACCAGTCGGCGAGGTGCGGGAGGGGCAGGCGAGCGAGTCCGGCCAGGATGGTCTCGTGATCGAGGGAGCGGGTGAGTATGGCGCTGGCGTCGGCCAGGAATCGCTGGGTCTCCTCGGCCTTCCTGCGGTCCGTGATGTCGCGCAGGACCACGGTGTACAGGCGGCCGGCTGGGCCATCGAGGCGGGAGATGGAGGCTTCGGCGGGGAACTCCCGGCCGTCCTTCCGCACTCCTGAGATCTCCCGTCGCTCGGCCATGTGACGGGCAGCGTCGTGGCCCGCGCCGAAGGCCTCCATGTGCTTGCGGTGGTGGGTTCGATAGCGCTCGGGAAGCAGGATCTCCAGCGGGCCGCCGAGGACCTCGTCCCGTCCGTAGCCGAAGATCTCCTCGGCGCCGCGGTTGAACAGGACGATGCGCTGATCCTCGTCCACGGAGATGATGGCGTCGGCGGCGATCTCCACGATGCGCTCGAACCGCTCACGGCTCACGCTGAGGGCGGCCGCGGCCGATGGGCCGGGGTCGTCACCGCGCCGGCCCTCGAGGAACCGTCGCACGAAGCTGAGGATGCTCACGTCTTCAGGATCGGGGTTTCGCCTCGCTGCGGCCGAAAGATAGGGGGAGGGGAGGATTCGGGCGAGAGATCGGGTCGCTGGGCTACGGGGCCGGTCCGGACAGCGCCGGCAGGAGCAGCAGGACCGGGAGGGTGGAGACGGTCAGGACCAGGAGGATCCGCAGGGCCCACCATCGGAGGTGGGGGCCCGTGCCTTCCAGGCACTCGCGGCACCGGCGGCGGTGTCGCTCGTACAGGCGGGTCATTTCGGCGAGGCCGTAGCTCACGCCGGTCGCGTAGAGGAGGCCGAGGGCCGGCCACGCCGCCCGGGCCGTCCCGGTCATGGCCAGACCGACGGCCCCGAGGGTGAGCACGGCCGTGACGGCGGCCGTCCACTTGAGGAGGATCTCCGCGCGGCTTCTCATGCCCTGAGCCTGGCCGTTTCGGCGCGGTCGCGCCAGCCCGGCGCCTGGCCGCCCCGGGGCGCGCCCGGCGGCATAGGCGCGGTGCCCCGGGGCCCGTGGAGTACGGCGCCGCGCTCGCTGGATCGGGACTTGCTCCTGCCCCACCGGCAGGGGTTGCCGGACCGGGGGCGAGCGGACATCGTCCGGGCGAGCTCCGGCCCCCGGGATCCCCCGGTACCCCGGGCAGCGCATCGAAGAGGCCGACGACCCGGCGCGGACGGTTCCATGCGGAGTGACAGGGACGACAACGAGAGGCGGGCCCACGAGCTGCGGGCGTTCACCCGGGGCACGGCGGTGGTCCCGATCCTCGTCCAGGAGGACCCCGATCCCGACGGGATGGCCAGCGCCCTCGGGCTCCGCGCCCTGCTCCAGCGGCGCGAGGAGGACAGCCCGATCGTCAGCCTCGGGGAGGTGACCCGCCCCGAGAACCAGCGGATGGCGGAGCTCCTGCGGCTCCGGGTGGTGCGGGTCAGTGAGGCGGAGCTGAACGGGTTCAAGCGCGTCATCGCGGTGGACACCCAGCCGGCGCCGGGGGAGACCCGGACCCGGTACGCGGTGGTGGATCACCACCCGGCGCGGGACGGGTACACCGCCGACTTCGCGGACATCCGCCCGCACCTGGGTGCCGCAGCCACCATGGTCACCCAGTACCTCCGTGCGACGGACGAGCGCCGGTTCACGCCCCGGTTGGCGACCGCGCTGATCTACGGCATCCGAACGGACACGGAGGTGCTCCGGAGGGGCACGGCGGCGGAGGACATCGAGGCGTATGCCTTCCTCCAGGGGATCGCCGACCCGGAGCTGCTCCGGATGATCGGCCGGCCAGCGTTCTCGGAGGGCGGCGTCCGGGCCATGGGCCGGGCCCTGGCCGGCCTGCGCACGGACGGGGACCTTGCCGTGGCGTACGCGGGCCGACTGGACCAGCGAGCCGCCCACGTGCTGCCGAACCTGGCCGACTTCTGCCTCGCCATCGAAGGGGTGGCGTGGTCCGCGGCGGCCGGCGCGGTGGGGGACGAGCTGGTGATCAACATCCGGCGGGTCGGAGGGGCGATCGGGGCCGGCGATCTGGCCAAGTCGCTGGCCGAGGAGGAAGGGATGGGCGGTGGCCATCCGTCCATGGCGCGGGTGGCCATCCGGATGGGGCCGGATCGCCGGTTCCCGGACGAGCCGGGCGATCCGGATGCGACGGCGTGGGTCCTGAACCATCTCCGGGCCCGGGTCGAGCGGCTCCGGGAGGTCAGATCAGGCGCAGCATCCGGTGGATCAGGCGGATGAACCGGATCGCCTGCACCGCCATGGACGGGCCGGGGACTCGCCGCTCGCCGAAGGAGTGGGAGAAGAGGCTCGTCACCGCCGCCGATTCGACCCGGTCGGGGGGGAGCGCGCGCCGGAGCCGGACCAGCTCGGTCCAGGGCATGAGCCGGTCGTCGCGGCCATGGGCAAGGAAGACGGGGACCGGCACCCGATCCAGGTAGGGCCGCGGGTCCAGCAGCGGTTCCCGCTCCGACGCGGCGATGGAGAGCCGTCCGGCCAGGTCCACGACCCGCCTCCGGTCTGCCACCGTCCAGGGCGCGTCCGTGGCCGGCGCGAGCAGGTCGAACATCTCGCGCTGGCGATCGTCCAGCCCGGCCCCGATCCGGCGCTTCAGGGGATCGGTGGCGGGATCCCAGGACATGATGCCCGCCCGCCCGGCTTCACGGGCCAGGGAGAGCAGGGCGTCCGCCAGGCGCGCATCGCCGGCGTGCTCCGGCAGCAGAGTCAGGTAGTTCCCCGCGAGGATCCACCGGCCGTACGGGTCGGGCTCTCGCCAGTACTCCGTGCCATCCAGGTCGTGGCTCCCCTCGAAGCCGTACCGGACCGTCCGGTGCAGGTCCACGTAGCCGCCCCACGCCGCCACGGCCCGGAGGTGCCCGCGCAGCCCCGGATCGGTCGCCGCGATGAGCGCCTGGGTGGCGCCGAAGGAGAAGCCGATGGCGCCGATCCGCCCCGGGGCGGCCAGGTCGAGACTGTCGAGTGCCAGCACCGCCGCCTTGATGGTCTCCACGGTGGTGGATGGGGCCACGCGCAGGGCGCGCCACTCCGGCAGGTCGGGTACCAGCACCACGGCCCCGGAAGCGGCGAGGGACCGGGCGAAGCGGTCCAGCGATGGATGCTCGCGTCCGTGATAGGTCAGGCCGTGGAGCGCCATCCAGCCAGGGAGGCCCCCGGCCGGCCCCGGGCCCGCGGGACGGTAGAGCGTGGCCGGCAGGTCGCGGCCGGCGCGCTCGTAGGTCGTCTCCTCCCGGACGACGCCGCTCCCGGGCCGGAGGAGGAACTGGTGGAGGAACCGGAGCGTGGAAGGCACGGCCGGGCGCGGCGGACCCGGACGGCTAGTAGCGGGCCAGCGCCCGCACCGCAGCCAGCACGTCGTCCGCGTTGGGCAGGATCTCCGCCTCGAGCTGCGGCGCGTAGGCCACCCAGGTGTCGAGGCTGGCCACCCGCTGGACGGGCCCGTCCAGCCACTCGAACAGGTCGCTGGCGATCCGGGCACTGATCTCGCTCCCGATCCCCCAGCTCAGGCTGTCCTCGTGGGCCACGACCACCTTGTTCGTCTTCTTCACGGACGCGGCGATGGTCTCCATGTCCAGCGGGCTCAGCGACCGGAGGTCGATCACCTCCACGCTGATCCCGTCCTGCTCGGCCAGCTTCGCGGCGTCCAGGGATCGCTTCACCACGGCGCCGCAGGTGACGACCGTGATGTCGGTGCCCTCGCGGACGACCCGGGCCTTCCCGAACGGGATCATGAAGTCCGGGCCGGGATACGGGCTCTTGTTGTAGACCTGGCGGTAGAGGTGCTTGTGCTCCAGGAACATGACCGGGTCGTCGCTCCGGATCGCCGTGCGCAGCAGTCCGGCGGCGTCCAGCGCCGTGGACGGCATGACCACCCGGAGCCCGGGCGAGTGGGTGAACAGCGTCTCGCCGGTCTGGCTGTGGTAGATGGCGCCGCCCTTCAGGTANNNGGCCAGATGTAGTCGAAGAACTGGATCTCCACCACCGGCTTCAGCCCCCGGAGCGCCATGCCGATGGCCCGGCCCACGATGTTCGCCTCGGCCAGCGGCGAGTTGAAGACGCGGGCGCCGCCGAATCTTCGCTGCAGCCCCCAGGTGACCTTGAACACCCCGCCCTTGCCCTTCACCTCCTCGAGCGTCTCCTCGCGGCTCGCGTCGGCGACGTCCTCGCCGAACACCACGATCCGCGGGTCCCGCTCCATCTCGTCGCGCATGCACGAGTTGAGGAGGTCCACCATGGTCGTCTCATCGCCCTCGAACGCCGGCGAGTCCTCGGTGTCGAACTCGCTCGATGTCGGATCCACCTCCTCCGAGTACAGCCACTTCATGGCGGTGTCCGGTGCCGGCTGCGCCTGCTCCAGCGCACGGTCCGCCGCTTCGCTCAGCTCCTCGTCGACCTCCCGCTCCAGCGCGTCCAGCTCCTCGGCCGTGGCGATCCCCTCCGCCTCCAGGTGCTGCCGGAAGGTCACCAGGGGGTCCCGCGCCGCTTCCGCCTCCCGCTCCGCCGTCGTCTTGTACATCCGCTCGTCGTCGGACATGGAGTGGGAGTACGGACGGATCACGTGAGCGTGCAGCAGCGCCGGGCCCTTCCGCTGCCGGGCGTGGCGGATCACCGTTTCCGCCGCCTTCAGGCTGGCCAGCACATCGGTGCCGTCCACCTCCTCGATGAGCAGGTCCGGGAACCCGCTCACCAGCCGGCTGATCTTGCCGCCCGCCGTCTCGACCTCCACGGGCACCGAGATGGCGTACCCGTTGTCCTCCACCAGGAAGACGACCGGCAGCTTCAGGTTCGCGGCCGTGTTCAGCGCCTCCCAGAACTCGCCCTCCGAGGTCTGCCCCTCGCCGGTGGTGCAGAGCACGATCTCGTCGTCCTCGAACGCCTCGATCCGCTCGCGCATCCCCTCGACCAACGAGGCTCGCAACGCCCCCTCCGCGGTGCCCACCGATTGCAGGTACTGGGTGCCCGTGGGCGAGGACGTCGACACGATCCGCAGGTCGCGACGGCCCCAGTGCGACGGCATCTGCCGCCCGCCGCTGGCCGGGTCGGCCTCCGCCCCCACCGCCTGCAGCAGGTGCTCGTACGGCGTCATCCCGAGCGCCTGGCTCAACGCCCGGTCGCGGTAATACAGGTACGACCAGTCCTTGCCGGGCCGGAGGTGGTGCGCCACGGCCACCTGGATCGCCTCGTGGCCGGCCCCGGAGATCTGGAAGAAGATCTTGTTCTGGCGCTTGAGCCCGATCTCCCGGTCATCCGTACGCCGGGCCGCGAACATGGTGCGATAGAGACCCAGCAGCGTCTCGCCGTCCGGCACGACGCCCTGCCGGCCGTTGCCCGACGTCTTCGCCGCCTGGCCGGTCCCGTCCTCGGTCCTGGAGCCCTTCGTCGCCATGCTCACCCCGGTTCAGGTAACAGACCTGATAAAGTAATCCGAGAAGCCGCGCGGACGCCACCGGGGGGGCGGGGTACCGCGGGGTCGGAGCCTGGCGGTCTCCGGGGCTCAGCCCGGGCCAGCCGGAATCCCCACAGAGGGCTGCCGGCGCGTCTCCCGGCCTGGCCTCCAGACGACCGACGACCCCCTTCGGCACAGGGTGTCCGGTCGTGATCCGGCCGCGGCGACGGGAGCGGAACTCCAAGGGCTCAGGAGCTTTCCGTGCTCCGGCGCGTCCCGAGCCCCTCGCGACGCCGGAGGGCACGGCGTATCTTTCCAGTGAGATGGGCCGAGGGGATTTTCACCAGACATGCCGAAGACGACGACGCTGCTCGGAATCCTGGGGCGGGCGCTGCTCCGGCCCCGCGTGCTGGGCTCCATGATCCGGGCGGCCTGGCGCTTTCGGGCGCGGCGGTGGTGGCTCCGCCCGCCGTTCCTGCCGGTCCCGCCCCGGACCTATCTCGACTGGCGCATGCACACCGCCTACGGGGATGAGGGTCGAACGCCCACGGCCGGGGAGCTGGGAAGCTACCTGCGGTGGGCGAACCGGCTGAGCCGGACGCGTCGGAAGGGGGGACGGCCTTGAGGCGACCCATACTCGTGATCCTGGTGCTGGGCGTCGGCGTGTTGCTGACGCCCACCCTCCGGCGGCCCTTCGAGCCGCAGCTGGCCGCGGCGTGGACGTTCCTGAGGGACAACCTGGAGGGCCCCATGGCCCCCGTGCTCGATCCGTACCGTCGGCTCAAGACGCGGAACGAGATCGGCAAGACCATCACGGCGCTGCTCCACGACCGGAACCGGGGGATCCCGCCCCCGGAGCCGTCGGAGTTCACCGCCTTCATGGTCGCCGAGGTGGACGACGAGGACGGCCTCGACGGTTGGGGGCGGCCGTACATCCTGACCCTTCAGAAGGACAGCGTCACCGTCGTGTCCGCCGGGCCCGACGGGGCGTTCGGCAACGAGGATGACGTCGCCAAGCAGCTCCGGTACCGGCAGTGGCCGGGGCGGAAACGGCGGACCAGCCCCATTCCCCGCTGACCATGTTCCGGGTGGGGTTGACGGGGAACGTGGCGAGTGGGAAATCGTCGGTGGCACGGGCCTGGGAGGCGAGCGGCGCCCGGGTGATCGACGCCGACGTCCTCGCCCGCCGTGCGGTGGAGCCGGGGACCCCCGGACTGGAGGCGGTGCGCCGGGAGTTCGGCACCGCGATGGTCGGACCGGACGGCCTGGACCGGGCCCGCATGCGCCGGCTCGTGTTCTCGGATCCGGACGCCAGGAGACGCCTGGAGGCCATCATCCACCCGGAGGTGGGCCGACTGCGGGAGCGCGAGGAGAGGCGCCTCAGAGACCAGGGCGCCGAGATCGTCGTCCACGACGTGCCGCTCCTGTTCGAGGTGGGGCTCCAGGACGACTTCGACATGATCGTCCTCGTGGACGCGCCACGGGAGCTGCGCGTCGAGCGCCTGGTCCGGGATCGGGACCTCGGCACCGAGGAGGCGCGGCGGCTGGTCGCGGCCCAGATGCCCGCGTCGGGCAAGCGCGGACGCGCCGACATCGTTATCGACAACGCAGACACGCTGGACGCCCTGGAGGACCGGGCCGGGGAGGTATGGAGGGAGATCCTGCGTCGGGCCGGCGTCCGACGGGATCCCGCCGTCGGTCGCGTCCGGGTGGACATGCACGTCCACACGCGCGGCTCCTTCGATTCCCTCAACGACCCCGACGCCGTGGTGGAGCGGGCGCTGGAGCGCGGGCTGAGCCGGGTCTGCATCACCGACCACAACGCGATCCACGCCGCGCTGGACCTGGCGGAGCGGTACCCGGATCGGGTCATCCCCGGCGAGGAGGTGAAGACGGCGGAGGGGGTGGACGTCATCGGGCTCTACATGAGCGAATGGATCCCGAAGGGGACGCCCGCCCGGGAGACGTGCGAGCGGATCCGGGAGCAGGGCGGGCTGGTCTACGTGCCCCACCCGTTCGCCGGCGGCAAGGGCGGCGGCGGGAGGATCCTGCCCGAGATCGAGGACCTGGTCGACGTCGTGGAGGGCTTCAACGCCCGGATCCACGACCCCTCCCTCAACGAGCGGGCGCGGGACTGGGCCCGGGAGCGCGGGCTCCCCCTCGGCGCCGGGTCCGACGCCCACACCCTGGGCGAGATCGGCCGCGGCTACGTGGAGGTCCCGCCCTTCGACCACGACGCCGCCTCGTTCCTGAACGCGCTGGCCCACGGCCAGGTCGAGGGATCCGCGTCCTCCCGCCTCGTCCACCTGGCCAGCACCCTGGCCAAGCTGGTACCCTGATCCGCCTCCGGCCCCCCGGGGTTGCCGGCGCGTGTCGCCCGCCGATAGAGTTGCGGTCGTGAACACCGACGCCGCGGCCTCCATGCCGACCGACCTGCTGGCGGTGCCCGAGCACCGACGCGCCGACCTGGAAACGGTCCTGGACCTCCTCCGGGCCGCCGACGACATCGCCCTCACGACCCACGTGAACGCCGATGGCGACGGCGCGGGCTCCGAGGCCGCCCTCGCCGGCTGGCTGCTGGCCCGGGGCAAACGCGTGGCCATCGTCAATCCGACGCCGTTCCCGGACAAGTTCGCCTACATGCTGCCGCCGGGGGTCGAGCTCCTGGACCCGGGCACGACCCTGGACGCCAGGACCCGCGAGGCGGACCTGGTCGTCGTGCTGGACACCGGCGAGCCCGGCCGCGTGGGCCGGGTGGCGAAGCACCTGCGCGAGGGCGCGGTGATCGTCATCGACCATCACCCGCCCTCCGGGGACGGGATCCCGGGGCCCGGCGTCCGGGACCCGGACGCGTGCGCCACCGGTGAGCTGATCTTCGACCTGTTCTCCCTCGCCGGCACGGGCGAGTGGACCGATGCCATGGTCCAGGGACTCTACGGCGCCATCGAGACCGACACCGGCTCCTTCCGGTTCTCCAACACGTCGCCGCGGGCCCACACCATCGCGGCCGACCTGCTTCGACGGGGTATCGACCCCGAAGAGGTCTACCGGCGCCTCCACGCCACGGTCCCCATCGAGCGGATGAAGATGATTCAGCTCGCCCTCGAGCACCTGGAGACCGACGAGGAGCTGCCCATCACCTGGATCTCCGTGCCCCGCACGGTCACCCACGAGCTGGGCGCCACGGCCGACGATCTCGATGGCGTGGCGGAGTACGCTCGCAACGTCGAGGGCACCGAGGTCGCCATCCTGTTCCGACAGACCCTGGATGGCTCCACCAAGGTCTCGTTCCGATCCAATGGCGACGTCGACGTGAACCGTGTCGCCCGGGCCTTCGGCGGCGGCGGCCACGTCAAGGCCGCCGGCGCGCTCATCGGCGGCCCCGTCGAAGCCAACCGACCCCGCGTCCTGAACGCCGTACGGGAGGCCGTCCGGGATACGCTCGCGCGAGGGGGCCCATGAGCGGGACCGGGTCCCTGCCCGACGACCCCGGCGAGCGGCTCGAGGAGATCCTCGCCGAGCACCGGGACGAGCCGCCACGGACCGACGACGAGGGCCAAGACCACGATCCGCTCGACCCGTTCGCTCCCTCACCCGCACCTGATCGCGACCAGGACGACCAGGACGACCAGGACGACGACCTCCCGGAGGCGCCGCTCTTCGCCCTCCTTCGCACCATCGAGCACCGGATCGGCGTCGATCGCATCGATGGCCTCTGGATCTTCCCGCCCCGTCGCCTCGAGGCCGGCGAGACCGCCGTCGTGGTCGTGGCCGCCTTCCCGGCCGGGATCGACGAAGCCAGGCGTCGCGTCTTCGCCGCCCACTACACCGCCCGCGACGACGCCGAGACGCCCCGGCTCGTCCTGACCGAGTACGGGACCGCCCCCATGGACCGGGTCGGGCGCCTCGTCGAAGAGGTCGTCGAACGGATCAACGAAGGGCCCGCGGGCGCACCGCGCTCGAGCCGGATCGAAGGAAGGGTCGATCGCTGGAACGCCCTGCTCCACGAGCTGGCCCTACGGTACCTCGAGCAGAGCCGCAGCCATCCCCGGCTGCGCCCGTGACGAAGCCCGGTGCCCTCCAACCGCCGGCCTCCCCCGTCCAACCCCGGGAAACATGCCCCGCCGGCGGGGTATCCGGAGGGGAGCGTCCCCGTCCCGGGGTGCCCGGTGTTGCCGCGGGGCGGTTCTCACGCTATCAATAATCATTGTTGAAAGCGGCCACAGCGCGCGGATCATGAGCTACGTCCATCTATTCCGTCGATACCTCCGGGAGCAGGGGCTGCCGGTCACGCAGCAGCGGGAAGCGGTGGCGGAGGTGGTGTTCGGATCGGAAGGACACCTGTCGGTGGAGGAGATCGAGGCCCGGCTGCGGGATCGGGGCGAGAAGACGGGCAAGGCGACGGTGTACCGGACGCTCGAGATGCTGGTGAAGAGCGGTCTGGTGGCGGAGCGGGATTTCGGCGAGGGGTTCAAGCGGTACGAGCACCTGTTCGGCCAGCTCCCGGTGCACGGCCACATGATCTGCGAGGAGTGCGGGGCGGTGGCGGAGATCCAGGAGGCGGAGCTGAAGCGACTGCAGGACCGGATCGCGGAAGAGCAGGGCTTCACCCCGTCGAGCTACCGTCTCGAGATCTTCGGCCTGTGCTCGCAGTGCAAGGCGGCGGGACACGAGGTGGAGTGGAAGGGGCTGACCTGCCCGATCGAAACGGTGTGAAGATCGACCATCGATAATCGATCATCGATTATCGATCCTTCCTGGCTCCCTGGTGTTCGACTCCGGGGATTCCGGATTTCATGGAGTCCTGAGGTCCCGGGTTGTCCGGGGGGGTCCGGAGCTCCCGGTGTCCCGGGGTCCGGGACCGTCCCCGTCCGGGGGCGCGGCCGGCGCCTACCTAGTGGCCGCCGGCTTGCGTCCCCGCCTGCCGGTGGTACTTTCCCGCGTCGCCGGAGCACACGAACCCGGGTTGGACCATGCCACTGAGCACACAACAATTCGTACCGACGAAGGCCTTCATGACGACGGGCGTGGGGGTGGCGAAGGAGAAGCTTACGAGCTTCGAGGAGGCGCTTCGGGATGCGGGCATCGCGAGCTACAACCTGGTGCGGGTGTCGAGCATCTTCCCGCCGCACTGCGAGATCATCGAGCGGACGGAGGGGCTGGAGCTGCTGAGGCCGGGGCAGATCCTGTTCTGCGTGCTGGCGGAGATGGCGACGAACGAGCCGGGGCGGCGGATCGCGTCGTCGATCGGGCTGGCGCTGCCGAAGAACCGGGACCACTACGGCTACATCTCCGAGGTCCACATGAACGGCCGGACCGCGGAGCAGGCGGGGGACTACGCGGAGGACCTGGCGGCGTCCATGCTGGCGACGGTGCTGGGGGAGGAGTTCGATCCGGACGAGGCGTGGGACGCGCGCAAGGAGCAGTGGCGGATGGGGGGCAAGATCGTGAACACGGAGCATTTCGCGGCGGCGGCGCAGGGACCGGACGACGGCCACTGGGTGACGACGGTGGCGAGCGCGGTTTTCTGCGGCTGATCGCCGTGAGGGCGGTGGTACGGTGCCGAACCAGAGGAGCGCGGGGGCGCCGGGGCGGGGTCCCCTGCCCGCGACGGGGCCCGACGGGGCGCCGGTGAGCCTGCCCGAATCGCTCCGGGGCCTTTCCTGGGAGCTGCCCCACCGGTTTCTCGGACTGGACGAGGAGAGCAGCCGGTTCGAGGGCGCGAGGGTCGTGATACTGCCGGTCCCGTACGAGGCCACGACCAGCTATGGCGGGGGGGCGGGGTCGGGGCCGCGGGCGATCCTCGAAGCGTCCCGCTACATCGAGCTCTACGACCAGGAGCTGGACGCCGAGCCGTGGGAAGTCGGGATCGCCACGCTGCCGCAGCTGGAGCTGACGGCGGCGGGGCCCGGCCCGGCGATGGCGGAGCTGCGGACCGCTTACGACCGGATCCTGGACGCGTCGGAGGGTCGGTTCGTGGTGCTGCTCGGGGGAGAGCACAGCGTCTCGGGCCCGCCGATCGAGGCCTGGGCCGATCGTCTCGCTGCGCGGGGCGAGCGTCTGAGCGTGCTCCAGCTGGACGCCCACACGGACCTGCGACCGGAGTACGAGGGGACGCCCCACAGCCACGCGTCCGTCATGCACCGGGTCCACGAGCGGGTCGATGTGGTCGCGGTGGGCATCCGGGCGTTGACGCGGGAGGAAGCGGAGCTGGTCCGGTCCCGGGACAACCTCCACGTGTTCTATGCCGACGACATTCACGATTCGACGGGCTGGATGGACGACGTCCTCGCGCGGCTCGGCGACCACGTCTACATCACCGTCGATGTGGACGCGTTCGATCCCGGACTGGTCCCGTCCACCGGGACGCCCGAGCCCGGGGGGCTCGGGTGGTACCCCGTGCTCACCCTGCTCCGACGGGTCTTCGAGGAGCGGGCGGTGGCGGCGGCCGACATCGTGGAGCTGGCCCCCATCCCCGGGCTGCACGCGCCGGACTTCCTGGTGGCGAAGCTGCTGTACAAGATGGTCGGCTACCACGCCCGGGCGTCCGTGGGGCGGGAGGACTGACCGCTCGGTGGCCCGATCGCGGGGCGTCCCAGGGCCCGCGCCGTCCGACCGAAGGCCGCTGCCGTCCGCCTAGCCCCGGGAGCGATCGCCCCGGGCCGCGTCCTCCCGGCCCACCAGGGGATAGCGGGCGAAGATCGGGTGCAGGTCCAGTGGGTCCCGGATCGCGTGGTGCTCGGGGACCAGCCCGGGCGCGCTGAGGAGGAACGGCCAGAACTGGCGTCCCCCGAGGGCGCCGTGGGCGCCCACCTGGTCGTCGAAGCACACCTGGAGGTCCGCGTCGGGGTCGTAGGCCCCGAACAGGACCAGGTCGCCGGCGTTGTCGAGCCCCACGAGGTGGAGGATCGCGCTCCGTTCCGCGGGCCCCGAGGCGTAGGCCGCCAGCGGATCCTCGCCGGACATCACGGTGACCTCGCCCTGGCTGGTGACGAGGGCCCGACCCCGATCGCTCTCGGCGTGTACGCCATCCAGCATCCGGGTGAGCACCACGCCGATCCCCCGGTGGGCGACGAGGAAGTAGTAGAGGGCGCGGCGGTCGTCGTCGCCGCGGATCTCGTCGAACGAAAGGGGCCGGGGCGGGTCGGTCCAGTAGACGTGGGCGAGGGACGAGGAGTAGGTGACCACGAGGTCGTGCTCCTCGAGCGGACGGACCACCTCGGCGACGAGGGGGAAGACGCCGTAATGGCGCCGGAGCCAGCGGCCGACCCCGAGGCCCGCACGCCGCGTCGGAAAGCTGGAGGTCGTGGCGATCTCCTCCAGCTCGCCCACCAGGAACTCTACGGTCTCCCGGGGAGGGGCGTACTCCCCGGTGCGGGCCATGGTGTAGACGCCTCGCTCGGCGGCGCCGAGAATGGTGTCGCCGAGGGTCTCCCCGTAGCGGACACGGTAGGGCACCGAGGGCGTCTGGCCGTGGTCGCTGAGGATGTAGACGTCGTACGGCCGTCCGGCCGTGCGGTTGATGGTCTTGAAGATCTCCTTGATGCGCCGGTCCAGGGCCCGGAGGCTCTTGTAGGCCGTGCGGGAGCTGGGACCGAAGTGGTGGGCGAACTCGTCGTAGGCGTTGTAGGTGCTGTAGATGGCGGGAACGCCCAGGTGGATGTCCAGGAGGATGGACAGGGTCTGGAGCTCCCGGAGCAGCACGTTGGTGCCGATGTGGAGGAACGGCAGGTACCACCAGTAGTACGTGGCCTGACCCCGGAACTGGCTGATGAGGCGGTCCCGCTCCTCGCGCAGGTATTCCAGCACGGCCACGAAGACCATTCGCAACGTCCGGACGGGGTGCAGCAGGAGCAGGAGGAGGACGCGACCACCTCCGAGGTTCTGGAGGAACGGCTTCCGGTTCCGGTCGGAGAGCGTCCAGGTCGCCCGGTCGGCGCCGCCGTCGTACAGGTTCACGTAGCTCGAGCCGCCGTCGAGTACGCCCCGGTCGGGCAGCTGGTTCCTGATGTGCTGCATCGAGGACGGCTGGGAGCCGATGATCACCCGGCGCTCGCGCTTCTCGTAGAACCGGAAGGCCGGGATGCGGTCCTTCTGCCCGTGGAAGATGGCGGCCTGCGCCGCGGGCGTGGCGCTGGGCAATCCGGCGGGGAACCGGCGCAGCTCCCAGCCATCCCGCTCGATGAGCCTCCGCAGGAACGGGAGGTGCCCGGCCTCCATGGCGCGCTCGAGGTCCTCGAAGGCCAGGGCGTCGATCTGGATGCCCACGAACCCCCGGCCCGGCGTGTCGTGGGGGGCCCGGCGCTCGGCGGCGAAGGGGCGGTACTTGAGGCGGTAGTACGCCTGGTAGAACCGCTTGAGCACCCGGTGGAGCAGCCCGGCGTCGGGGTCGTCCCAGCGGCGCTGCCTCATCGCCGCAGCAGCGCCGGCAGCTCCTGGAGGAGGTCGGAGGGGGCGATGGGCTTGGCGAGGTAGCGGTCACAGCCGGCGTCGAGACAGGCCTGCTTCTCGGACTCGCCCACCCGGCCAGTGAGGGCGATGACGGGGGTGTGCTCGAGGTCCGGGTCGGCGCGCATGGTCCGGACCACCTCCAGGCCGGGGCGGTCGGGCAGCCCGAGATCCAGAAGGACGAGGGCCGGGAGCCGCTCTTCGGCCATCCCGAGGGCGTCGGCGGCGGTCCCGGCTTCGAGCACCTGGTACCCTGCGTCTTCCAGCAGGAGCTTGAAGGCGTCGCGGAGGAGCTCGTCGTCCTCCACGATGAGGATGGTGCGGTCGAGATCGGTCATTTCGAAGAAGCTAGGGGTCAGGCCGGGGCCACAGCAAGCGGGTCGGTTTCCCCGGGGTCGTCCTCCAGCTCTTCCTCGAGCAGCTGACGCCGGAGGAGGGTGGCGTAGACGCCGCCGTTGGCCAGCAGCTCGCCGTGGGTGCCCTGCTCCACGATCCGGCCGTCGTCGAGGACGAGGATCCGGTCGGCCTCCATCACCGCGGTCACGCGATGGCTCACGATGAGGGCCGTGCGGTCCGCCAGCACGTCGCGCAGCCCCTGGAGGATGCGCCGCTCCGTGTGGGTGTCCACGGCGCTCAGCGAGTCGTCCAGGATGAGGATGCGGGGGTCCCGGGCGAGGGCGCGGGCGAGGGTCGTCCTCTGCCGTTGACCCCCGGACAGGTTCACGCCCCGCTCTCCCAGCCGGGTCTCGAACCCGTGGGGGAAGCCGCCGATGGCCTCGTCGAGCTGGGCGATGGACGCGGCGGCCCGGACCGGCGCCATGACGTCGGCGTCCGCATCGGCGTCGAGGCCCAGCGCGATGTTGTCGGCGATGGTCTCGCTGAACAGGAACGCGTCCTGGGGCACCAGGCCGATGGCGTCCCGGAGGATCCCGAGAGGCAGCGCGGGCAGCGGCACGCCATCCAGGAGCACGGCACCCTCCGTGGGGTCGTAGAGCCGGGCCAGCAGCGCGATGACGGTGGACTTCCCGGCGCCCGTGGGCCCCACGAGCGCGACCGTCGCGCCGGCGGGGATCTCGAAGGAGACGTCCCGGAGCACGTCCCGCTCCGTGCCGGGATAGCGGAAGGCCACGTCGCGGAACTCGATGCGGCCGGCGACGCGCTCGAGCGGGGCCGGCGACTCGGGGTCGCGGATGGCCGGGGGCGCGTCGAACACGGCCATGATCCGCTTCAGCGACGCGGCTCCGCGCTGGTAGAGGTTGATGACCCAGCCCAGGGCGATCATCGGCCAGATCATCATGGTGAGGTAGAACCCGAAGGCGACGAAGTCGCCGATGGTGATGGCGTCGGTGATGACCAGCCGGCCGCCCACGTACAGGACCACGAGCATGCCGAACCCGGCCATGAGGGACAGGGAGGGGTAGAAGGCGCCCGTGGAGATGACGAGGTCCATGTTCCGGCGCAGGTACTCCTCGTTCAGGTCCTCGAACTGGGCCTCCTGCACCGGCTCCTGGGTGTAGGCCCGCACGATCCGGGCGCCAGCCAGGTTCTCCTGGACCATCGTGGTCACCGTCGCCAGGTGCTCCTGGATCTTCTCGTACTTCGCGTGGATCCGTTTCCCGAAATAGAGGGTCACCGGGGGCAGGGCCACCATGGGCACGAGGGCGAGGCCCGTGAGCAGCGGGCTGACGTCGAGCATGAGGACCAGGGCGAGCGTCCCCAGCACGACGGTGTTCACCGTGTACATGATCGCCGGCCCGACGGCCATGCGCACGCTCAGCACGTCGTTGGTGGCCCGACTCATCAGGTCGCCCGTACGCCAGTGGCCGTAGAAGGAGGCGTCCAGGTGCATCAGGTGGCGGAAGAAGTCCTGGCGCAGATCCGTCTCGATCTTCCGACTGAGCCCGTTCAGCAGCTCGCGCATGGCGTAGCGGGCGGCGCCGCCCAGGACCGCGACCCCCACGATGAGGGCGGCGTAGCGGACGATGACGGCCATGGCAGGGTCGCCGCCCTCGATCACGTCGATGGCCTCGCCCAGCAGGCGCGGCGCCAGGATGGCGAACCCGTTGGCCAGCACCACCATGAGGAGTCCGAGGAGGTATCCGCGGCGGTATGGCCGGAGGTAGGGATAGAGCCGCTGGACCAGGTTCACGGCGCCGTTTCGAAGGAGGCCGCAGGCCGTCGATATGGGCCTGCGGCTGCGGATGGCATTATCATTGCCGAAGACTAATGGCTTGGAGAAGGCCGTACAACCGGGCAACCCATCAGGAGGATCCCACCATGAGACGCCGGAATCTGGCGATCGGGCTGCTTCTCGCGCTGCCGCTGGCCGTGGCGCCGGTGGCCTGTGGCGGGGACGACGATCGCGCCGCCCTGGAGGACGAGGAGCTGGACCGGGAGCTGGACATGGCCCTGGAAGCGGACACCGGGGCGACCACATTCGAGGACACAGCCGTGGCCGAGGCCCCGGATCAGGGGCGGCAGGCGGCCCAGTCGCCGCAGCGGCAGCAGCCCAGGCCGCAGCCGCGGGATCCCCAGCCCGATCAGCCGCGACGGACGCAGCCACAGCCCCGGACCGTGACCATGAGCGTGCCCGTGGGGACCACGTTCGCGATCCGGATGAACGAGGAGCTGTCCACGGAGAAGAACAAGGCGGGCGATGCCTTCACCGCCCGGCTGGAGGACCCCATCGTGGACGCGCAGGGCCGGGTGATCGTGCCGGCGGGCGCGACCGTGCGGGGTCGGGTGACGGCAGTGGCTCCCTCGACGCGGGTGGGTCAGACGGCGGCCATGAAGCTGGCGTTCGAGGCCATCTCGTTCGGAGGTGAGAGCTACCCGCTCCAGGCCACGGTTCAGAGCGCCGACGTGCAGCAGAACACGCGCACGAGCACCGCGGAGACGGCGGGGAAGGTGGCCGCGGGCGCCGCGGCCGGCGCCATCCTGGGGCAGGTGCTGGGGAAGAACACGGAATCGACGCTGAAGGGCGCGGCCATCGGAGCCGCGGCCGGGACGGCCATCGCCATGGGCACGTCGGACGTGGACGCCGTGTTGCCGCAGGGCGCGGAGGTGGTCATCCGCCTCGACCAGCCCATCACGGTCACGAAGACGGTCAGCGGCTGACGGGCCGCTGGTCGAGGCCCGGAGGTGGTGCAGGCCTTGCAGCCCGGATCGGTGAGGTCCCGAGACGCTCACGATCCAGACCAGGAGACGTCCCATGGTCGACGCCGCAGGGAAGACCTTCTCCGACGAGATGGCGCGCTGCATCGACGAGTGCACGCGTACGCACCAGGTGTGCCTGACTGCCTCCGGTCACGCGCTTCGCCACGGCGGGGCCGAGAACACGGCTCACGTGATCCGGGTGCTCTCGGACTGCGTGGAGATCTGCCAGACGGCGGCCAACTTCATGCTCCGGGGCTCGCCGAACCACAGGCAGGTCTGCTCGGTCTCGGCCCGGATCTGCCGCGAGGTCGCGGAGGAGTGCAGCGTGTTCGACGATGAGGTGATGCGGCAGGTCGTGGAGGTGACGACGGCCTGCGCCGAGACGTGCGAGGCCATGGCCGCCTGACCCGGCTCCCCCTCCGCCGTATTGCCAGCCCGCCCGTCCCCGCCCACGATTCCGGGGATGAGCGACCATCTCACCGGCCCCGTGCTGGACCGTCTCGACGATCTCCGCGGCGAGCCGGACGTCCTTCGTCCGGGGACGCGGGTCGTGACGGTGAGCGGGTCCCGGGCGCTGCTCCGCGACGGCCGACCCTGGTGGCCCCGCCTGGACCGGCTCCGGTCGGAGCCGGGTGCCCTGCTGGTCTTCCTGGGGGAGCGTGACGGCGTCCGGTACGCCGCCCGTGCGGTGGGCGAGGCGGAGGCCGTGGCGCTCGAGGGCGAGGCGGGCGGCCGCTTCGAGAGCCTGCGGACGGCCGCGGCCAGCCTGCCCGGGTGGCAGTCGGCGCTGCTCTACTACGCGGCGGGGGTGCTCGCCTGGCATGCCCGCTCCCTTCACTGCGGCGTGTGCGGCGCCGCCACCCGCTCCACCCACGCGGGGCATCGCCGGACGTGCACGTCGGGGGACTGCGGCCACATCCAGTTCCCCCGGGCGGACCCCGCGATCATCACGCTGGTGCGGCGGGGGGATCGGTGCCTGCTTGCGCGGCAGCCCCACTGGCCGGCGGGCCGGTACTCGACGCTGGCGGGGTTCGTGGAGCCGGGCGAGAGCCTGGAGGAGGCCGTGGTGCGAGAGGTGGCCGAGGAGGTGGGGCTCGCCGTGGGGCGGACGGAGTACTTCGCGTCGCAGCCGTGGCCGTTCCCGCACACGCTGATGGTGGGGTTCCGCACGGAGGTCCGGGGCGGGAGCGTCCGGCTCGGGGAGGAGCTCGCCGACGCCCGCTGGTTCACCCGTGCGGGGTTGCGGGCGTCCGTGGCCACCGGGGAGGTGACCGTCCCGCCGCCATACGCGCTGTCGCGCTCCCTCATCGACGACTGGCTGGGGGAGCAGACGGTGGGATCCGACGTCTGAAGCGCGGCACCGGCGCTTTCGTGTGCCGCCCCCGGGAGCCTAGGTTGGATCCCCGATAGCCGCGTCCCGGTCCTCCGGTCCCGTCCGACTGGGAGTGACCGCCGGGGCGCATCCCGCACCCGAGACGCGACGATCCATGGCAGCGAAGCGCCCGACGTACCCGGCGGTGGGCCGGGCCTTGCTCCTCGTTCTGCTGACCACCGCGGGGGCCGGCGCGCAGCAGATCGCCCGGTCCGCCGACGGGATGGTGGTCACGTCGCATCCCCTGGCCACGGCGGCGGGAGCGGCGATGCTGGAGGTGGGCGGCAACGCCATCGACGCGGGGGTGGCGGCGGCGTTCGTCCTGGCGGTGGTGGACCCGCCCATGACGGGACTCGGCGGCCGGACGCAGGTCCTGCTGCGGCTGGCCGATGGCACGGTCGCCGGGATCGACGGGACGACCCAGGTCCCCCGGGCGTACGTCTCGGAGCCCGAGAACCTGCCCGACAAGGGCTACCGCTCCATCGGGGTGCCGGGGACCGTGGCGGCGCTGACCCGGGCGCTGGAGCGCTTCGGGACGCTGCCGCTGGCGACGGTCCTGGAGCCCGCGATCCGGTACGCGGAGGACGGCTTCGTGCTCCAGCCCCACCAGGCGCTCCCGCCGGCGAGCGGGCTGGATACGGCCTCGGCGGCGCCCCGCTACTTCGCCCGGGCGGACGGCTCCCGCTACCTGCCCGGTGAGCGGTTCCGGCAGCCGGCCCTGGCCGCCACGCTCCGGGCCATCGCCGTGGGCGGGCGGGACGCGTTCTATCGGGGCGAGATCGCCCGCCGGATCGACGCCGACATGCGGGCGCACGGCGGCTATGTCCGCTACGAGGACCTGGCCGCCTACCGGGCGGAGGAGTCGCTGATCGTCCGGGGTCGCTACCGGGGGCGGGAGCTGGTGGGCTCGTACTGGCCGGCGTCCGGCGCCACCACCATCGAGATCCTCCAGATCCTGGACCGGCTGGGGCCGCCGGCCCGGGACGAGGTGGAGTGGGCCGACGACGTCGCCCGGGCATCCGTGCGGGCCTTCGCCGACCGCCAGCGGGACGTGGAGCCCGCGGCGAGGAAGGCGGCGTGGCTGGTCTCCGACTCCCTGGCCGAGCGGCGGGCCGCGGAGGTCCGGGCCGATCAATGGCTCGGGCCGGTGCCGGCCGGGGCGCCGGAGTCCGGGAACACGACCCACCTGTCGGCGGGGGACCGGTGGGGCAACGCGGTGTCCATGACCCAGTCGCTGGGCAACGCGTACGGCTCGCTGGTGGCGAGTGAGGGGCTGGGATTCCTGTACGCCATGACCATGGGCTACCTCGGCGCGGAAGAGCCCGGGGCCCGGCCCGGCTCGTCCCAGTCCCCGTTGCTGGTCCTCAGGGACGGGGAGGTCGAGTACGTGCTCGGCGCCGCGGGATCCCGCCGGATCATCTCCGCCATCGTCCAGACCCTCGGCCGGATGCTGGATCAGGGCCGCCCGCTGCCGGTGGCCATGGCGCTCCCGCGCCTCCATCCGGACACGACCCGGCTGATCGTGGAAGCGCGGCCTCGGGCCGCCTGGTCCGAGGCGTCGCTGGCGGGGCTCCGGGCGCTGGGCTGGGCCGTGGAGCCGAGGGACCAGGCCACCTACTTCGGCCGCATCCACGGCCTCTACCGGGACCCGGAGACGGGGGAGTGGGTGGGTGTCGCGGATCCCCGGCGGTTCGGGGAGGCCGCGGGCCCGGGGCCTCAGGGAAGGCCCTGAGCCCCGTCACCGGCGGGACCCGGGCCGGAGCTCAGTCCGCCGCCAGGCGTCCGATCGCGCAGGACGCCAGGACCGCCGCGCCGATGGGCAGCACCGACTCGTCGATGTCCATGTCCGGCCGGTGCAGCTCCCGGGGCCGATCCGCCGGCGCGGCCCCCAGCCAGAGCAGCGCGCCCGGCGCCTGGTCGAGCAGGATCGCGAAGTCCTCGGTGCCCATCATGGGCTCCGCGTCCCAGACGCCATCGCGGCCGAGGACCTCGCGGGCGGCGTCCGCGGCCAGGCGCGTCATGGCCGGGTCGTTGAGGGTGGGCGGGTACCCCTCCCGCAGCTCGAGCCGGTGGTGGCCCCCCTGGGCGTCGGCGGTGCGGAGCGCGTCCTCCAGCGCGGACCGGAGCCGCTGCCGGACCTCAGGGTCGAAGTAGCGCAGCGTGCCCTCCATCGCGACGCGGTCGGCGATGATGTTCTCCGCCGTCCCGCCCCGGATCGTCCCGATGGTGAGGACGCCCGACGCCATGGGCGAGATCCGACGCGCCACGGCGCTCTGGGCGGCGAGCACGACCTGCGCCGCCAGCACGATGGCGTCCACGCCCCGGTCGGGGCGCGCCCCGTGGCTCGCCGAGCCGCCGACGGTTGCCGTGAAGGTGTCGCTGCCCGCCATGATCCCGCCCTCCCGGGTGAACACCTTGCCGGCCGGCAGGTGCGGGCCGACGTGGAGCCCGAACACGGCGTCGACGCCGGCCATGGCGCCGTCGTCGACCAGGTGCGTCGCGCCGCTCCGGTTGTCGGCGTCCGCCTTCTCCTCCGCCGGCTGGAACAGGAGCCGGATCGTCCCGGCCGGCAGCGTCCCGGCCTCGCCGGCGGCGGCCAGCAGGCGGGCGGCCCCGACCAGCATCGTGGTGTGGGCGTCGTGGCCGCACGCGTGCATGACGCCGTCCTCGGTGGAGCGGTAGTCGACGTCGTTGGTCTCGGCGATGGGCAGCGCGTCCATGTCGGCGCGCAGCGCGACGGTCGGGCCGGCGCCCCCGGACCACTCGGCGACCACACCGTGGCCGCCCACGCCCCGGCGGGTGTCGAACCCGAGCGTCTCGACGGCATCGGCGGCGATGCCGGCGGTGCGGGTCTCGTGGAACGAGAGCTCCGGGTGCCGGTGCAGGTCGCGGCGGAGCCGGACGAGATCGGAGGAGAAATCGCGGGCCTGCTGGAGGAGGTCTCGCATCGGAGCCGTCGCGCGGGTAAGTTCGGACGCCGAATGTACCGACGAGATCAGGACCCCGGCAACTCACGCGACGCCCCGGGACGCGCGTCCGGGCCCGGCCAGAGCGGCGACCGTCGCCTGACCGAGCAGCGCAACCCGCGGAGCATGCGGATCGACCAGCTGTCCACGCTGGAGATCGTCGACCTCATCAACGCCGAGGACCGGATGGTGGCCGAGGCGGTGGCGGAGGAGCGGGCGGAGATCGCCCACTGCATCGACCTGGTGGTCGAGTGCTTCCGGGCGGGCGGCCGTCTCATCTACGTGGGGGCCGGGACGAGCGGGCGCCTGGGGGTGCTGGACGCGGCCGAGATGCCGCCCACGTACGGGACGGACCCGGAGATGGTCCAGGGCGTGATCGCCGGGGGGTACGAGGCGCTGGTGCGGGCGCAGGAAGGCGCCGAGGACCATCCGGAGGATGGGGCGGCGGCCATGGATGAGCGGGAGGTGGGCGAGCGGGACTTCGTGCTGGGCATCGCCACCAGCGGCACCACGCCCTACGTCCACGGCGCCCTCGCCCGGGCCCGGGAGCGGGGCGCCCGGACCGGGTTCCTGCTCTGCACCTATCCGGCCCCCGAGCTGGACGAGACCCACGACGTGGTCATCGCGCCGCTGGTGGGCCCGGAGGTGATCACCGGGTCCACGCGGATGAAGGCGGGGACGGCGACGAAGATGGTGCTGAACACCATCACGACGGCCGCGATGGTGCGGCTGGGGAAGGTCTACGGGAACCTGATGGTGGATCTCCAGGTCACGTGCGAGAAGCTCCGGGACCGCGGCGAGCGCATCCTCATGAACACGGTGGGCATCACCCGGACCGAGGCGGAGCGCCTGCTGGAGGCGGCGGACGGTCACGTGAAGACGGCGATCGTGATGGGCCGACTCGGGGTGGGTCGTGCGGAGGCGGCGGGGCGGCTCGCGGAGGCCGGCGGCGTGATCAGCCGCCTGATCGACGATCTCTCGAGCCCGGGGAGCGACGGCGAAGCCGGACGGGAGGACTCCGGGTCGTGAAGGTGGTCGGGCTCATGTCCGGCACCTCCCTGGACGGGATCGACGCGGCGCTCATCGAGATCGAGGACCCTCCCGCCTCCGCTCCGGACGCGGCCCCCGCCTGGCGGCTCCTGGCCTTCGACACCCGTGCGTACGCGCCGGGTCACCGCGACGAGATCCACGACACCATCCTCCGGGGCGATGCCGCCTCGTTCGCCCGGCTCCACGCCCGACTGGGCGACTGGTTCGCGGACGCCGTGGCCCGGGTGTGCAGGGCCGCCGGGCTGGCCCCGACGGACCTCGACCTGATCGGGTCCCACGGGCAGACGGTGTGGCACCGCCCGCCCGCGGACGGGGAACGCGGGTCCACGCTCCAGCTGGGCGACCCCGCGACCATAGCCGAGCGGACCGGCGTGGCGGTGGTGAGCGACTTCCGGAGCCGGGACATGGCGGCCGGCGGCGAGGGTGCGCCCCTGGTGCCGTGGGTGGATCGACTCCTGTTCTCAGGGGACCGGCCCCGGATCCTCCAGAACATCGGGGGCATGGCCAACCTCGCCCGGGTGCCGGTCCCGGGGTCCGACGACCCGGTGGTGGCGTTCGACACCGGACCGGGGAACGCCCTGATCGACGCGGCGGTCACGCTGGCGACCCACGGGGCCCGGGCCTTCGACGAGGACGGGGCGTGGGCCGATCGGGGGCGGGTGGACACGGCGCTCCTCGAGGAGCTGCTGGACGACCCCTTCTTCCGCCGACCTCCGCCCAAGTCCACCGGGCGGGAGAGCTTCGGCCGGACGTACGTCGAGACCCTGCTGGCGCGGCGTCGACCCACCGGCACCGCCGACTGGGCCGACCTGATCCGGACCCTCACCGCGCTTACCGCCCGGAGCATCGGAGACGCCGTGCGGCGCTGGGCGCCGATCGGCCCCGACGGGGAGCTGATCGTCACCGGGGGAGGGGCCCGGAACCCGGTCCTGATGGAGCTCCTCGCGGACGAGCTGGCGCCGGTGCCGGTCCTGTCAGGGGATGTCCTCGGCTTCGATGCCGAGGCCAAGGAAGCCGTCGCCTTCGCCGTCCTGGCCTGGGCCCATGTCAGGGGCCGACCCGCCAGCCTGCCGGGCGTCACGGGCGCCGCCGGACCCAGGGTGCTGGGGAGCTTCACGCCGGGCCGATGAGGCGGCGGCAGGGTGCCGCGCGGGCTCGTCGGCTCCGGCGCCCGGGCGGGGCTCCGGGCGGGCCTGCTAGTCGTCGTCCCCGGGATCCGGGTCGTACCGGTAGAGCAGGCCGAGGGCGAGGCCGAAGCCCAGGTGCGAGAGGGGGCCGGCGTCCTCGTCTACGGGCAGCGCCAGCGCCTGGAGTGGGAACCTGACGCCCCGGGCGCCGCCCGCCATCCGGACGAGCCCGCCGTGCGGCGCGGCCGCGATCTCGAGAGCGCCGAAGGCGAGGCCGCGGACCAGGGGCGGCCCGGGGAGCCGGGGATAGAGGATGGCGGCGTACCCGGCGGCGAGGGCGACGCCGGCCGCGAAGCGGGCCATGAGTTCGTCCGGGTCCTCGGCGTACGGCGGGTGCTCCGGGTCGTCCTGGTCCTCGAGGCCGCGGCCGACGAGGTCGGCCACCAGGGTGGCGGCGAGGCCCGCGAGCACGGCCCGGGGCCAGGAGATGGGCCGGGGGCGGAGCAGCCGGGCCAGGAGCCAGGCGCTCGCCGCGCCGATGGCCGCATCGACGGCCGTGTCGGTCGCGTCGTCGCCGAGGTCGTGCACGTCGCCGGTATCGGCGTCGTAGACGGCGATCTCGCGGTCGGCCTCCGGAGCGCCGGCACCGCCCTTGCCTCGGAGTTGCGCGTCCAGTCCGCCGAGGACGGCGCCCACTTGATAGAACAGATCGGCTAGCACGGGGCCTCCTGAATCGATGCGACCGGTATGGTGGACCGGTTCCGTCGTGGGTGCAACCGTCGTGCCTGAGAGAGCGAGAGCATGAGCACCATCGATTTCGCCATTGTCGGCTTCTACATGCTCATCACCCTGGGGCTGGGGATCTACCTCGCCCGGCGAGCATCCGGGAGCATGGTCGATTTCTTCGTCGGCGGCCGCTCGCTGCCCTGGTGGCTGGCGGGGACGTCCATGGCGGCCACCACCTTCTCCATCGACACGCCGCTCTACGTGGCGGGGGTGGTGGGCAACCGCGGGATCGCCGGGAACTGGGAGTGGTGGGGCTACGCCATCGCCCACGTCATCCTGATCTACGTGTTCGCCCGGCTGTGGCGCCGGGCCGAGATCGTCACGGACAACGAGCTGACGGAGCTCCGCTACGGCGGCCGGCCGGCGGCCACGCTGCGGATGGCCAAGGGGTTCCTGTTCGCGGTGGTCATCGGCTCCATCGGGATCGGCTACGCCATGCTGGCCATGGTGAAAGTGGTGGTGGCCCTGGGGATCTTCGAGGGCCTGGGGCTGGACCCCGACAGCATGGCGGTCTTCGGCTTCACCCTCGACACGAAGCTGTGGAGCGTGGTGGCGGTCAGCGTGTTCGTGCTCCTGTACGCCGGCGTGTCCGGGCTGTGGGGCGTCGTCGCCACCGACTTCTTCCAGTTCTTCCTCGGCCTGTTCGGCGCCATCGTCGTGGCGTGGGTGGCCGTGGACCACGTGGGCGGGTTGGGCGAGATGGTGGCCGGGGCCCAGCGGCTCACGGACTTCGACGTCCTCAGCTTCACGCCCCTCGAGTTCGGCGGCGACACCCTGATCGGGTGGTCGAAGACGGCGGGGATCAGCTTCCTGACCTTCTTCAGCTACGTGGCCATCCTCTGGTGGGCGTTCCGCCGCAGCGATGGCGGCGGCGAGTTCATCCAGCGGCTGAGCAGCGTGAAGGACGAGCACGAGGCGGAGAAGGCGGCCTGGTTCTTCAACATCATGAACTACGTGGTCCGGACCTGGCCGTGGGTGGTGGTGGGGCTCGTCGCGCTCGTCGTCTACCCGGACGCGTTGGCGCCGGGCGGCGATCCCGAGACCAGCTACCCGCGCCTGATGCTGGACTACCTCCCCGTCGGGCTGCTCGGGCTGGTCGTCGCCTCGCTGATCGCCGCGTTCATGTCCACGGTCTCGACGCAGATCAACTGGGGCGCGAGCTACATCGCGAACGACCTGTACCAGCGCTTCGTGCACTCGGGCGCGTCGCAGCGCGAGCTGGTGTGGATCGGCCGCAGCGCGTCCGTGCTCCTGACCGCCCTGGCCGGCTGGGTCGCGTTCCACGCGCAGGACGTGGGCACCATCTTCACCTTCATCATCGCGATCGGGACCGGCCCGGGCGCGGTGCTGATCCTGCGCTGGTTCTGGTGGCGCGTCAACGCGTGGACGGAGATCGCGAGCATGGTCGCCGGGCTCGCCATCGCGCTGTTCCTCTACACCCCGACCGTGGACTGGAGTGGCGCGGGCGCCTTCGCCGGTCCGCTCCAGGCCGTGGGGACCGTCGCCGCCCCGATCGCCGCCTACGGCCCCGCGGGTGTTCTCACGGTCACCGCCTTCGGCACCGCGGCCGTCTGGCTGGTCGTGATGTTCCTCACCACGCCCGAGCCCGACGAGGTGCTGGACCGCTTCTACCTGCGCGCGCGCCCCGGCGGGCCCGGCTGGCGCCGCCAGCAGGAGCGTACGGGCGTCGTGCCGCTCCAGGACCTCTCGGTGGACTTGTGGAGCACGCTCTTCGGCATCGGCTTCATCTTCGGCGCGATGTTCGCCCTGGGCGGCGCCGTCCTGCTGCGCTGGGACTCGCTGCTGATCGCACTCGTCGTGGCCACCGTCTCCGGCATCCTGCTCTGGCGGATCCGCCGGCGTGAATCCATCGCCCGGCAGGCCCGGCCGTGACCGGGGCGCGGCGTTCGGGAGGGAAGAACATGCGTTGGCTTTCGACCGATGGTATGCGGCGCGGCGCCGTACTGGCCGCCGGGCTGACGGCCGCCGCCTGTGCGCCCGAGCGTCGCGCGCCCGAGCCGCCGGGGCCGCCCGGCGCCGTGCGGCCGGCGCTGCCGCCGATCCCGTTCCGGGACGGGCCGCTCGTGCTGGACGTGGTCTACCCGGAGGAGGGCGGGGCCATCGCGGTCCGCGACTCGACGTTCGTGTTCGGTTCGACCGGCACGGGCCGGGCGGCTCTGACGATCAACGGCGTGGCCGTGCCGGTCGAACCGAACGGCGCGTTCCTCGCGTTCCTGCCGGTGCCCGCCGACGGCGTCTACCGGTTCGTGGCGAGGGCGGCGGACCGGACGACGGAGCTGGTGCGCAGCGTGGTCCTCCCGCCGCCGCCGCCCACGCTCACGCCGGACACCGTCGCGATCCTCGAGGACTCGATCGACCCGCGCGGCGCGTGGGTCGCGCTGCCGGGCGAGCGCGTCGAGGTCGGCTTCCGCGGCTCGCCCGGCGCCCGCGCGACGCTCCTCCTCCCCGACGGGTCGCGCGTGCCCCTGGTCGAGCGCGCCGCGGAGGAGGAGGCGGTGTGGGGGCGCGAAGCCTTCGGCCGGGAGCCCGGCGCGGCCGCCGACCGCGTGGTGAGCGGCGTGGCGGAGTACCGCGGCTTCTTCGGCGCCGTCCCGCTGGCGGCGGCGGACACCGCCATCGCCCCGCCGCGGCTGGCGGCGGTCGCGGGCTTCGAGGCCGGAGTGGGCCGGCCGCTCCCCGAGGAGGCCGCCGCCGCGGCCGCGGCCGGCGAGCGCCGGGC
>JABAOG010001128.1_pt2 | contig 53665 bp, 52 predicted proteins | sample 7062131 | NCBI WGS metagenome assembly JABAOG01 (sample SAMN14538629, study PRJNA623070) | marine sediment metagenome | biome: marine biome [ENVO:00000428]; feature: marine pelagic biome [ENVO:01000023]; material: deep marine sediment [ENVO:00002113] | place: India: Arabian Sea | collected... | reverse complement strand
GCGATGCGGGCGACGGTCTCGCCGACCTTTTTCGGATCCGGAAGCTTCAGCTCCGTGGTGTCAGGCTCGCTCATGCCGTGGTCCTCGCGATTCGGCTGCCGGGGGAAAACGTTATGTTGCACCGCAGCAAACGTCGACGATAACCCGATTCGGCGGCCGGAGCAAGCCGCGTTCGGCGCTCAAGGGCGCGGTGGAATCGAGTAGGTGCTGGTGACGTGCGCCACCAGATCGTCCGCCTCGCCCGCGTGCAGGTGCACTTCACCCACCGCCAGGCGCCTGCCGAGCTTGAGGATTCGGGCCCGGGCGACGACCTCGCCGGGTGACGGACGGCGCAGGAAGTTGATGCTCAGATTGGTGGTGACGGCCAGGTCCACCCGGCCGATGAGGCTCAGGACCACGCCGTACATGGCGAAATCCGCCACCGCCATCATCAGCGGCCCGGAGATGGTCCCGCCGGGCCGGACGAACTCGTCGCGATAGGGAACGCGGATGGTCACCGCCCCCGGCAGCACCGACTCCACCCGCATGGCCAGGGGCCCCACCAGCGGCACGTTCTCGCGCGCCATTTCCGCGAGCTCCTCTGCGCTGATCTTGGCTTGCTCCACCGTTTGCGCCGCTCCCATCGGCAGCCGGACAGAGCTTGCAATGAAACACCGGTGATGGTTCATTGCAAGCCTGACGCGACCCACGGAGATACCTTCATGAGCACGCCCGCCGCCGACATGGCTGCCGATGAGGTGCTGCTGCGCGAAGACGCGGCGGGCGTCTGCACGCTCACCCTGAACCGGCCGCGGTACTACAACGCACTTTCCGAGGATCTCATCGCTGCCCTGCAGAAGAGCTTCGACGCCATCGCCGGGGATCGATCCGTGCGCGTGGTCGTGATCGCCGGCGCGGGCAAGGGATTCTGCGCAGGTCACGATTTGAAGGAGATGATGGCCCACAGCGAGCAGGCGTATTTCGACGATCTGTTTGCCCGCTGCAACCGCATGATGCAGTCCCTGATGGCGCTGCCCCAGCCGGTCATCGCCAGGGTTCACGGGCTCGCCACCGCCAACGGCTGTCAGCTGGTGTCCATCTGCGACCTGGCGGTGGCCGCCGACACCGCCAAGTTCGCCCTGTGCGGCGTGCGGCTCGGCCTTTTCTGCAGCACCCCCAGCGTCGGCGTCAGCCGTAACCTGCCGCGCAAGCGCGCGTTCGAGATGCTCGTCACCGGAGAGTTCGTGGATGCGGCGACCGCCGTCCGTGACGGCCTGATCAATCGCGCGGTGCCCGAGGCGCGCCTGGATGAGGAGGTGCGCCGCCTGGCGGACAGCATCATCGAGCACCCCGCGGTCGCCATCGAGACCGGCAAGCGGATGTTCTATCGCCAGCTCGAGCTCGACGTTGCCGCGGCCTATGACTACGCCGGCAAGGTGATGGCCGGCAACATGATGGAAGAGGACACCATCGAGGGCATCAAGGCCTTTGTCGAGAAGCGCCCGCCCAGGTGGCGCGGGCGCTGAGCCGTCCCTGAGCGCCGGGCGGCACCCGGCAGCGACCCTCAGCGGCGCTCGGCGCCGACGGGCAGGCTGTCCAGACGCGCCATCTCGCCGCGGCTGAACAGGGACGGATCGGCAAGATAATCGAGCAGCATGTCGGTCGCATCGGCGCCCCAGAAAAGCTCCTCCCCCACCACGAAGGTGGGCACGCCGAAAACCCCGCGGCGTACGGCCTCCTCGGTATTGCGCCGCAGCGTATCCTTGACCTGCGCCTGCGCCACCAATGCGTCCGCATCTTCCACCCCGAGCCGGGCGGCCAGCGTCCTCCACGCGTCGTCGCACTGAACATCCCGGCCCTCGCCGAAGATGAAACCGAATATGGTGCCGACCACCGTCGCTCCGGCGCCGAGGGCGATGCACAGGCGCAGCGCACGCAGTGGATTGAAAGGGTGCGCGGGTGGAAACCTGAACGGGATCCCGGCCCGGTCCGCGATCCACTGGCACTGGCGATAGGTGTGGCGTCGCTTCCCGGGGATCTCCGCCGGCCCCTTCTGGCCCCAGTGTCCGAGCAGCCCCGCCAGCAGGATCGGCCGGTAGCGGATCTGCAGCGAATCCGGCAGACGATCGAAGTCCGTCAGCTGCAGATACGCGTACGGCGAAATGAAGTCGAAGTACCAGTCTGCCTGCATGCAACGCTCCCGGCTGGCGGCGAGGGGCCGGTTACGATTGAAACAGAATTTTGACCGCCGGACATCCCATAGAAACGCGCCGGGCACACAATCCTTTACCGGGCCAAACGGGAGTATCGGAAAATGACTTCGAAGCATGCCCAGCAGACATCGGCGAAGCGCTGGCCAGCGTGGCGCCGCGGCGTGAGCGTGTCGGTCACCCCCGCCGACACGCGCCTGTACCGGGTCGTGACCGGGCACGCCGAGCACATCATCGGGGTGGGAGCCACCCAGCTGGCGCTCATCGGCGCACGCCCATCGGCCTGGGCATCGGCAGCCGACCTGCTGGCGTTCCTGGACCGCACCGGCTTTCTGCGCGTGCAGGCGTTTCGCATCGACGCGGACGGCACGCAAGCCCGCCGCGCCGAGGCGACGGGAGAGCTGTCACTGTTCGCGCGCGAGACCATCGCCATCGAGCCGCTGGAGGCCACGGCCCCTGAGCGTGAGGCCGGCGAGACGGTCGAGCCGGAGCGAGCCCGTCAGCGGTTTTCGACCACGTAGACGTAGCCGGCTCCGCGCACGGTCTTGATGATCTGAGGCTTGCCCGGGTCCGGCTCGATCTTGCGGCGCAGGCGCGTGATGCGGATGTCGATGCTGCGGTCGAAGGGCTCCCAGTCGCGATTGTGGGCGAGATTGAGCAGCTGGTCCCGGCTCAGGACCTTGTTGGGATGATCCGCAAACGCCTTGAGCAGGTCGTATTCCATGCTGGTGATGGCGATCTCCTCGCCGTTCTCGTCGAACAGGCGACGCGCGTCCATGTCCAGACTGCAGTTGCCGAAGGGCATGCGTCCTGATGCGACGCCGGACGGCGCCGCCGGCGCGCCGTGCTCGAGACGCCGCAGGACGCTCTTGATGCGCGCGAGCAGCTCGCGCGGCTCGAACGGCTTGGTGACGTAGTCGTCGGCGCCCACCTCGAGGCCGACGATGCGGTCGACGACCTCGGCGGCGGCGGTCAGCATGATGATGCCGACGTCGTGATTGTCGCGCAGGTAGCGCGCCAGGCTGATGCCGTCCTCCCCGGGCATGTTGAGGTCCAGCACCACCAGGTCGAAGTCGCCATCGGCGATGAGCGCACGCAGCCGCGCGCCGTCCTCGGCGACCTCGACGTCGAAGCCATGACGGCCGAGGTAACGACGCAGCATGAAACGCACGTCGGAGTCGTCGTCGACGACCAGAATGCGCGGCTTGTCGCCGTCTGGCTTGGTGCTCATGGACCCATCCGCCTCGATGGCAACCCAACGCTCACATGGTACACCGAGCGGGGGCTCGCGGTGGGGATACCCGGGGCGGGCGCGCTCAGTAGCCCTCGTCGAGCAGCGGGAAGGCGCTGAAGACGCTCTCCTGCCCGAGCGGCGATGCCTCCTGGATGAACGACGCGTCCAGCTCCTCCGGGCTGTTCACACCGAGCAGGCCGAGGCAGATCCTGATTTCGTTTTCCAGTATCTCCAGCACCCGCACGACGCCGGCCTCGCCGGCCGCTGCAAGGCCGTATCCGAACATCCTGCCGATGCCCACCGCCTGGGCACCGAGCGCGATGGCCTTGACGACATCGGTACCGCGCACGAAGCCTCCGTCGATCATGACGATCGCCCTGCCGTCCACCTCGGCGACGACCTCCGGCAGCACCTCGATGCTGCCGCGGCCGTGATCGAGCTGGCGGCCGCCGTGGTTGGAGACGTAGATGCCCTCGATGCCGTGCTCGAGCGCGACGGCGGCGTCCTCCGCCGTCGCGATGCCCTTGAGAATCATGGGAATGTCGTAGGTGTCCTTGAGGCGCTTGACGTCGTCCCAGGAGAACAGCATCTGGTACTCGTCGCCGGTGACGTTCTTGCGCGCGGTGGTCACGNNGGCCAGGTCCCGCTCGCGGCGGCCGTAGTAATCGAGATCGACCGTCAGGCAGAGGGCGAAGTAGCCGGAGTCGATGGCGCGCCGGATGTGATCGTCGATCCAGGCGCGATCGCCGCGCACGTAGAGCTGGAAGATATTCGGGCCGTCGCTGCCCGCGGCGACTACCTCGAGACCCGGCTCGCTGCGCGAGCTCAACATGCTCGCGGTGCCGAAGCGGTTCGCGGCCCGCGCCACCGACGCGCCCCCGCCGGGCTCGAGATCCTGGAGCGAGCCGATGGGCGCGAGGAACACGGGCATGCGCAGCTTCTCGCCGAGCAGCGTCGTCGCGCAGTCCACCCCGGAGACGTCGCGCAACACTCTCGGACGAAAAGCCAGGCTGTCGATGCCCCGGCGATTGCGTTTCACCGTCGTCTCGGTCTCGGCCCCGCCGATCAGGTAGTCCCACACCTCCCGCGACAGATTCTCCTTCGCGGCCTTGACGATCTCGTGAAGGACGAGAAAGTCGACCCCGGCATCGCTCATCGTCGTCTCCCCGTGAAGCGAAAAACGGATTTTGCCCTAACGGCGCTCGCTCTGCTAAAAGGAATTCAGGCAATCACCCACTGGCCACACATGTCGATTCTGTTGGTTCGCCACGGCGAGACCGCGCTCAATGCGGCGCGCATCGTGCAGCATCCGGAAACGCCGCTCAATGAGCGCGGCATGGGGCAGGCGCGCAGGGTCGCCGAGCGGCTCGCCGACTTTCCGGTAGAGGCCATCGTCTCGAGCGACTACCGGCGTGCCCACATGACCGCCGAGGCCATCGCCGCTGCCACGGGGCTGCCCATCGTCATCCAGGAAAGCCTGCGGGAGCGCAACTTCGGCGAAGCCCGCGGCGTGCCACACGCGGATCTTCCCGTGGATCTCTACGCGCCGGACTTTCACCCACGCGGCGGCGAGAGCTGGTCGATGTTTCACGAGCGGGTAACCCGCGCCTGGCAGGAGATCACCGCGCGGGCGGCGGGCACCGAAGGCGACCTGGTGGTGGTCAGCCACGCGCTGGTGTGCCGCTCGCTGGTGGAAAATCATCTGACGCTGGCCCCGCACATGGATGCGACGGTGCCACGCTGGCCGAACACGGCGTTGACGGTCATCGACAGCCACTCACCCTGGGAGGTCACGGTGCTCGCCTGCGGAGCGCACCTCGGCGGCGAGCTGGCCGACGACTCGGCGGCCCGGTCCTAGCCGCCGGCGCGGCGACCCCGGCTCTCAGAGCCGGACTTTCACGTATGACCCGGGGGCGTCCTCGATGGGCTCGAGCCGGCCATCGCCGGGCGTGCGTGCCGGCACGGCTTCGCCCGCGTAGGCTTCGAGCCAGCGCATCCAGTGCGGCCACCAGGAGCCCACGTGCTCGCTGGCGTCTGCGAGCCAGGCGTCGGCGTCGTCGGGCAGCGCCTCGCAGTCGTTGCTCCAGTACCCGTACTTCTGCTTGTCGGGCGGGTTCACGACGCCGGCGATGTGACCGGATGCGCCGAGCACGAAGGTCACCGGGCCGGCGAACAGCTTCGCCGACTCGTAACCGGTCTTCCACGGCGCGATGTGATCTTCCTTTGTCGAGAGCACGTAGGCCGGCGTGTCGACACGGGTGACGTCGATGGGCACGCCGGCGAGGGTGATGCCACCGGGCTCGCGCAGGCGATTGTGCAGATACATGTTGCGCATGAAAAAGGTGTGGGTGGCTGCCGGCATGTTGGTCGAGTCGGCATTCCAGTAAAGAATGTCGAAGGGCTTGGGACTCTTGCCGAGCAGGTAGCTGTTGACGAAGAACGACCAGATGAGATCGTTGGCGCGCAGGGTGCGGAAGGTGACGTCCACCAGCTTGCCGTCGAGAAAGCCGCGCTCGTTGATGTGGCTCTCGAGGGACGCGAGGCCCTGCTCGTCGATGAAGAGGCTGACCTCGCCGGTGTCGCAGAAGTCGACCATGGTGGTCAGGTAGGTGGCACTCTTGATGCGGTCGTCGCCCCTGGCCTGGAGCCATGCCGAAGCGGCGGAGAGCAGGATGCCGCCCAGACAGTAGCCGGTGACGTTCACGCGGCGCTCACCGGTGGCCTGGTGGATCGCGTCCAGGGCGGCGATGGGACCCTCCAGCATGTAGTCCTCGAAGCCCTTGTCCGCGAGCCGCTCGTCGGGATTGACCCAGGAGATCATGAACACCGTGTGGCCCTGGTCCACCAGCCACTCCATCATGGAGTTACCCGGGCGCAGATCCATGATGTAGTACTTGTTCATCCACGGCGGCATCACCAGCAGCGGCGTGCGGTGCACCTGCTCGGTGCTCGGCGCGTACTGGATCAGCTGCATCAGGTCGTTCTGGTAGACGACCTTGCCCGGGGTGACGGCGAGGTTCGTGCCGACCTCGAAGGCATCGTGGTCGGTCGTCTTGATGCTCAGGCTGCCGTTACCGTCGGCGAGATCGGACATCAGGTTCTCGAGCCCGTCGATGAGATTCCTGCCGCCGGTATCGGCCATCGCCTGCAGCACCTCGGGATTGGTAAGCGCGAAATTGCTCGGTGACAGGGCGTCGGCCATCTGACTGATGGAGAACGCGAGCTTCTGCTGGGTGCGTTCATCCAGACCCTCGAAGTCCTTGACCAGATCGATCCAGGCACGGGAGGTCAGCAGGTAGGCCTGCTTGATGACGTCGAAGGCCGGATTCTCGTCCCAGCCGGCGTGCCGGAAGCGCCGATCGCCCTGCTCGGGCTCGGCCACCGGCTCGGCCGGCGCGCCCACCAGGCGCAGCGCCGCGCGCTGGGCGAGCGTCGCGAAGTCCCACCAGAGATCGAGCTGGGCGGCGGCCACGCGCTCGGGATTCGCCCACGCGGCCCGGGCCAGGGCGATACTCGCCTGGGCGAGCCCGAGGGGATCGTCCATGGTGGCCCGCGGCGACCCGTTGCTGGTGTCGAGGCTCCTGGAGAAAAGCCGCAGCCCGAGTCGCGTCAGGCGCGCCGACGTGTCCATGATCTCGTCGGATTTGAGTGATTCGAGGTGTGGGATCACGCGTTGGAGCATGCTGCGGACAGCCCGGCCGGGGCCCCCTGGAAATTTGTGCACTGCATCATAATGGAGCCCGGCGGGCATTACAATCGGCGCCACTTGACCCTCTTCGACACCCCACTATATCGTCCGCCGCCATATCCGACTCAAGGGAACCGGTCCATGCCCCTCTCGCCCGCCGCCCCCCGGGAACATCTGCACACCCGCACCGTCACCTGCCGCGGATACCGGCGCGAGGACGGCCTGTGGGACATCGAAGGTCACCTGGTCGACGTCAAGACCTACGACTTCGACAACCATCACCGCGGCCAGGTCAAGGCCGGCGAGCCGGTGCACGAGATGTGGCTGCGCCTGTCCATCGACGACGACATGCACATCAAGGCGGTCGAGGCGGTCACCGACCACGCACCCTATGCCATGTGCCCGGACATCACGCCGCGCTTCGCGCTGCTCGAGGGGCTGCGCATCGGTCCGGGGTTTCACCGCGAGGTTCAAAAACGCGTGGGCGGGGCCAAAGGCTGCACGCACCTGGTGGAGCTGCTGCGGCCGCTGGCGACGGCGGCCTTCCAGACGCTGGTGGTGAAACGCAGGCAACGGGAGGCGGAGCCGAGCGCGGCGCAAACGCGTCCGCCGTTACTCGACACCTGTCACGCGCACGCCAGCGACAGCCCGGAAGTCAAGCGGCGCTGGCCCGCCTTCTACACCGGACCGGACAGCGCGGCGTGAGCGCCGACGCGTAGGGGCCTGCCGACGGTGACGCGCGAGGGCGCGATCGACGCGCTCGGCGTCCACCATCCGCGGGCAACCGGCGAAGCCCGCATCGTCTCTCTGGTGCCGAGCATCACCGAGCTGCTCTTCGATCTGGGGCTCGGCGAGCGGGTGGTGGGGCGCACGACCTTTTGTGTTCATCCCGAGCGCGAGCTCGCCGACGTGCCGAGAGTCGGCGGGACAAAGAAGCCGCACATCGAGAAGCTCCGCCGGCTGCGTCCCACCCACGTCATCGTCAACGTCGACGAGAACCGCCGGGAGGACGTCGAGGCGATCGCCGCGTTCACGCCCCACGTGGTCGTCACCCACCCATTGGTTCCCGACGACAATCTGGCGCTCTATCGAATGCTCGGTGGCATCTTCGACCGGTGCGGCCAGGCGGAGCAGCTGTGCGCGGCGTTCCAGCGTGCACGCGACGCGCTCATGGAGATTTCGGCGTCACTGCCGCGGCGCCGCGTGCTTTACCTCATCTGGCGCGACCCCTGGATGACGATCTCGCGCGACACCTACATCTCGAGCACCCTCGCGCTGGTCAACTGGCAAACGGCGTGTCACGACCCGGATGTCCGCTATCCGCAGGTGCGCGTCGGCAAGCGCACCCTCGTCGACATCGACGTGGTGCTCTTCAGCAGCGAGCCGTTTCCATTCAAGCGCGCCCATCTGGAGGAGTTCCGCAACCTGACCGGTGACGCCGACACGCTCTTCGAGCTGATCGACGGCGAGATGATCTCGTGGTACGGGAGCCGCGCCATCGCCGGGCTCGACTATCTGCGCGAGCGCGCTGTCGCCCTGCAGCGCGCACTCGAGAACAAGAGACGCGCCTGAAAAGCCGCGCGCCCGCGCACAGCGTCCGTTCCGCTCGCGCCCCCGGCACGCCCGGGAGTACACTGCGTGCATGCGCATCGTGTCTCTTCTTCCCAGCGCCACCGAGATCGTCTGCGCGCTCGGCTACGGCGACCTGCTCGTGGGTCGCTCCCACGAGTGCGATCATCCCGCGTCCGTGATCGATCTGCCGGTATGCTCGCGACCGCGCATGCGCATCGACGTCAGCAGCGCCGAGATCGATCGTTCGGTCAAGTCCATCGTCTCCCAGGGGCTGTCCATCTACGCGATCGACGAGGAGACCTTGTGCACCCTGGCGCCGGATTTCATCATCACCCAGACCCAGTGCGAGGTCTGCGCGGTCAGCGAGCGCGATGTCGAGAAGGCCGTCAGCGAGTGGATGGACGGGCAGTGCGTGATCGTCTCGCTGAATCCGAACCGCCTCGAGGACGTGTGGGCGGATATCATCCGCGTCGCCACGGCGCTCGGTAACCGCAGGAACGGCGAGGACGTTGTCGCCGCGCTGAGCGAGCGTCTCGAGGCAATTCGGTCACGGGTGGCGGCGCACGCGCACACGCCCCGCGTCGCCGTCATCGAGTGGATCGAGCCGCTGATGGCCGCCGGCAACTGGATGCCGGAGCTGGTGGAGATGGCCGGCGGCGAGAACCTCTTCGGCGAGGCCGGGAAGCACTCCCCGTGGCTGGCGCTGGACGCGCTCGCCGACGCCGATCCGGAGATCGTCGTCGTGGCGGCGTGCGGCTTCGACCTGGAGCGCACGCGCGCCGAGATGCAGGCGCTCACGGATCGGCCCGAGTGGCGCAGCCTGGGCGCCGCCGCGAGTGGACGCGTCTATCTCACCGACGGGCACCATTTCTTCAACCGGCCGGGCCCGCGGCTGGTCGAGTCGCTGGAAATCCTCACCGAGGTGCTGCATCCGCAAGCCGTCCCGTGCCGCCATCGCGAACAGGCCTGGATGCCCCTATAGATTGTCGATGGCGAGCTCGGGCAGATCGTCTGCCGGCGTGAAGCCGAAAACGCGCGCGTAGAAACACAGCTCCGCCTGCAGCGTGCGCTCGATGGTCTCGGCCCGGCGAAATCCGTGCTGCTCGCCCTCGAAAGCCAGGTAGGCCACCGCGATACCCTTGGCGCGCAGCGCCTCCACCATGCGCTCGGACTGGGATGGCGGCACCACCTCGTCCTCGAGGCCCTGGAAAAAGATCACCGGACAGGAGAGCCGATCCACCGCATGAATGGGCGAGCGGTCCACGTAACGCTGGCGTTGCTCGGGATACGGCCCGATCAGGCAGTCGAGGTAGCGCGACTCGAACTTGTGGGTGTCCCGCGCCAGGGCTTCCAGATCGCTGACGCCGTAGTAGCTCGCACCGGCGGCGAAGACGTCGTGAAAAGCGAGCGCCGCGAGCGTCGTGTAGCCGCCGGCGCTGCTGCCGCGGATGACGAGCCGCGTGCCGTCGGCACGCCCCGCCTGCGCCAGGTGAAGGGCGCCGTTGACGCAGTCCTCGACGTCGACGATCCCCCAGCAACCGCGCAGCCGATCGCGGTAGGCCCGGCCGTAGCCGGTGCTGCCGCGGTAGTTGACGTCGAGCACCGCGAAGCCGCGACTCGTCCAGTACTGAATCGCCAGACTCAGGGTAGAAGATGCCGCCGACGTCGGGCCGCCGTGGCCGATGACGATGAGCGGCGGCCGCTCGTCGGCGGGAGCACGGAAATGCGGATTGCGCGGCGGATAGTAGAAGGCGTGGGCACGCTCACCGTTACCGGTGGCAAATTCGATCGCCTCGGGCAGCGACACGTAATCCTCGTCGAATTCCCGCTTTGTCGACTCACGCAGCACGCTGACGGCGCCGCTCGCCGGCTCGATGAGCGCGACCGCGGCCGCCCGGGTGGCCGAGCCGGCCACGACGAGCGTCTTCTCGCCCTCGACGGCAATGGCCTGAATGTCGGTGAACCCCGCATCGATGGGCTCGAGCGTGCCGTCTTCTGTGCTCAAACGGCCCAGGTGCCAGAAACCGCCGCGGCAGTAACAGCACACGATGCGTCCCGCCGCGTCGAATCCGTAGGTGCTCATACCGAACTGCCACTGGGGTCTGCCGAACTCCGCCTGCATGACGAGCACGCAGCGCGTGTCGCCGTCGTGCCAGCGATGCAGATTCCACCAGCCCTGCGGGTCGCACACGTAGAAAAGTGCGCCGTCGTTGCCAAAGCGTGGCTGAAAAACGGACTCGCCAGCGCCGCCGGCAATGCGGCGCGGCGACGCGGGCGCGCCGTCACCGTTCAGCTCCGCCAGCCAAAGCGCGCTCGCATCCCACGGCATGTCGGGGTGGTCCCAGGCGATCCACGCGAGCCGCCCGGCGTCCGCGCTCATGCACGGGCTCGCGTAGAAATCGTGTCCCTCGGCGATCACGCGAACGGCACCGCTCGTGATATCCACACTCACCAGCGCGTTGACCGGCTCCTCCCCCACTCGGGAGTGGTCCTCGCGCACGCATACGAGGCGCCCGCGGCTCCCGTCCAGAATCATGTCCGCGTAACGCCACGGGCCGGCCGCGGTGAGCGGGCGCGGCGGCGTCGCCTCGTCACAGTAATAAATGCGTTGATCGTCGAAGTTCACGAACCAGATGCGGCCGCCGTCGACGTGAAACGCGCCGCCGCCGTACTCGTGCGCCCGCGTGCGCACGTTGAACGGCGCGGGAACGACGTCGCAATTGACGCCCTCTCCCTCGCTCGCAACGAGAACGTTGCGTCCACCCTCCGATGGTCGTCCTTCGAGCCAGTAAGCGCGTGCGCCGTCGAGTGCGATACCGCCGAGCCGGACGCTGTCGGCGACCAGCAGCCTGGTGCTGATCGGCGAGAGCCATTCACCATACGGGAGAGTCGATACCATGTTTCGTCAACCGATCATGAATCCGACAGCCGGTGCACCTCGGTTTGACAACTCTCCTCGAGCCGGAAGGTCCGATAGCCCGCGGCCCTGGTATCGAACGCCTTCTCAGCGCGCGCACTGAACTGCACGCATGTGGATGGTGTCGTGAACACGGCTGCCGCACCGATTTGCCCGCAAAACTCCTGGTGCACGTGCCCGGCGCAAACGGCCTTTATCTGCGGTGAACCCTCTATGATGCCGATGAGGTCGTCGGGGTCGTGAAGCCCGAGCTTGTCAATCCAGGCAACGTTGATGGCAACGGGAGGGTGATGCACGAACAGCAGGCTCGGCAGGTCCGGCGCCGCGCAGAGCTCACCTCTCAGCCACTCGAGCTGGCCGGCATCGATGCGACCCTTGACGTCACCCGGAAGGTGCGAGTCGAGACCGATGATCTTCCACTCTGCGTTCGAGAGCGTGAACGTGAGCGGCCCCTCTGCGCGCGGGAAAAGCTCGGGAAAGACAGCGCGCAGATTGGCCGGGGCATCGTGGTTACCGGGAATGATTCGCAGCCGGTGCAGCCACTCGCCGAGCGCCTCGCGCAGCATCTGATAGGTCTCGAGCGCTTCATCCTGGGCCAGATCGCCGGTGAGTACGAGGTAATCGAAATCGGCGTGACGGCGCTCGATTTGCCTCAAGACCGCGTTGAACGTTTTCCATGTCGCCACCCCGGCAAGGACGCCGTCCGGATCCCGGGAGAGGTGGGTATCGGTGATCTGTACGATGCGAAGGCTCATGGAATCAGCGCTTTCACGTGGCGCGGCGCCCGCGCCACCAATTGATTACGACTTCGGGTGCTCGTTGCTGGTAAACATCGCGTGCCCGGCGAAGCGCTTCGAAGCAAGCGGGTGTCGGTGACATCTTAACACCGCTAAGCTAACCTCGTCGGCGCGATGCAGCGCCGATCCGATCAAAGCATGCGAGCCAACCCCGCGGCGTCAGCGCGCGGCCGCCGCCCGTTGGCGCTCGGTCTTGTCGCGGTGCTGCTGCTGATTGTCGGCGCCCCTTCGTCCGCCAGGGATACCGGCGGCGTCTCGAGCCGTGACGTCTTTCGGCCCGTTCATGCGCGTCACGGCATGGTGTCGACCCAGGAGGCGAGAGCCACCCGCATCGGCGTCGACATTCTCGAGCGCGGCGGTAACGCCGTGGACGCGGCCGTCGCCATCGGATTCGCGCTGGCAGTCACCCTGCCGCGCGCCGGCAATCTCGGCGGCGGCGGCTTCATGATGGTTCACATGGCCCGAAGCGGTGAGACGGTTGCCATCGACTACCGCGAGATGGCACCGGCGGGCGCGAATCGGGACATGTACCTGGATGCCGAGGGCGAGGTCGACAAGCAGCGGGCGCGCTTCAGCCACCTGTCGGTCGGCGTGCCCGGCACGGTGGCCGGCCTGGCGATGGCGCTCGAGAAGTTCGGCACCATGAGCCTCGCCGAGGTCATGGCGCCGGCCATCGCGCTGGCGCGCGACGGCATCACCGTCAGCCAGCAGATGGCGGACGCTCTCGAGCGGCGCAGCAAACGCCTGGGACGCCATCCGGCCACGGCGCGCATCTTTTTCAACGCCGACGGCACACCGCTCGCGGCCGGCGAGCGGCTCGTGCAAAGCGACCTGGCGTGGAGTCTCACCCGCATCTCCGAGCAGGGGCCCGGGGCGTTCTACGGCGGCGAGATCGCCGAGCTCATCGCCGCTGAAATGGCCGCCAACGGCGGCCTGATCACGAAGGAGGATCTCAAAAGCTATCGCGCGGTGCTGCGCACGCCCGTGCACGGCACCTACCGGGGCTACGACGTCTACTCGATGCCGCCACCGAGCTCCGGCGGCGTGCACGTGATCCAGCTGCTGAACATTCTCGAGGACTACCCCATCGCGTTTCTCGGCCATAACTCGGCGGACACCATCCACCTCATGGCCGAGGCCATGAAGCTCGCCTATGCCGATCGCAGCCGCTACCTGGGCGACCCGGATTTCGCCGAGGTGCCGGTGTCCGGTCTCACCTCCAAAGCCTATGCCGCCCGGCTTCGCGCGAGCATCTCGCTCGATCGCGCCACCCCCAGCACGCGTATCGAGCCGGGCGATCCGCTGCCCTTCGAGAGCAACGAGACCACGCACTACTCGATCATGGACCGCAACGGCAACGTCGTCTCCAACACCTACACGCTCAACTTCAGCTACGGCACCGGCATCGTCGCGGCGGGCACGGGCATTCTGCTCAACAACGAGATGGACGATTTCTCGGCGAAACCCGGCGTGCCGAACGCCTACGGCCTGATCGGCGGCGAGGCCAACGCCATCGAGCCCGGCAAGCGCCCCTTGAGCTCCATGTCACCGGCCATCGTATTCAAGGACGGCAAGCCGCGTTTCGCCACCGGCACTCCCGGGGGCAGCCGTATCATCACCACCACGCTGCAGATCATCATGAACGTCGTCGATCACGGCATGAACATCGCGGCCGCCACCGCCGCGCCCCGGATTCATCATCAATGGCTGCCCGACGAGCTGCGCGTGGAGGTGGGGATCAGCCCCGATACGCTCGATCTGTTGAGCGTCAGAGGGCACCGCGTCAAGGTCGGTAACGCCATGGGAAGCACGCAAACGGTGATGCGCATCGACACCGGCTTTCTCGGCGCGGCCGACCCGCGCCGCGCGGGCGCACTGGCGCAGGGTCACTGATACGCGGAAGCGAACCGCGCGCTCAGAGCACGCCGAAAGGCGTCAGCTTTCGCACCAGGCCGATGTACGGCGACTCCAGATTGTAATAGAGCACGAACTCGTCGTTCTCGTAGAGACGGTCGCCATCGTTCCAGGGAGGCATTCGATGATCGACGAGCGTGCTCTCGTCGGGCTCGTAGGATGCCATCAGATACTCGAGCGAGGCGCTCTTGCCCTGCTCTTTCATGATGGCAATCGCGTGCTCGGCCTCTTTTGCGTGCAGTAAGACCACACTCTCGTAGCTGCGTTTGGCCACGGCATACTCCTCGGTGACGTCGTCGTCGTCCGGCCGTGTCTCTGTCTTTTTAGTTATCCGGGGCGTGTATCCCTCGCGCCCCGCAACCGCCGCGCCCTTGCAAGCGGCGCACGGTGCTCGCCGGCGTCCCCGCTCGCGTGCCTGCGCCGGGCTCAGCCGTGATGCCCGCACATGGTGCCACCTTTGCCGGTGAAGTTTCTGTGGAGCGCGTCACTAAACGCTCGCGAAGTGACAGGCGGCGCCGCTCCTCGCGCGCGCCCGCCTCGAGCCGGCGGCCGCCTAGGTGCGCTCCCCGCCGGTGCCGCGCGCAGGGCCTGCGCCCTCGGCGCCGATGCGATTCTCGTCGGCGTCACCACGCTCGCGCTCCGCCACCACCGTGACGAGATTCGTAGCGGACTGCGCGGATACCGCACCATCGTTTCCGACCGGCGGATTGGCGGTCACCAGGTCGCGAAGCGTGCGCTCGGCCAGCGCACCGTCCATGGCCTGGTCGAGCTCGAAGCAGATGCCGTCCACGGCGGGCTCCGAAGCGATGCTCTCGTAGGAGAAATGGTGGCTTTCGGCTGCCGCGCGCGCGACGTCGAGGATGTCCTTGATTTTCACCGTCGCCGGATCGCGCGCCGGCACATAGGCTTGCGCGTCGCTTCCTGTCGCGACGACGATGCCCTCCTTCTCGAGCGCATGCATCATCTGATCCACGGTTGCCAACGGCACCCGCAACCTTCGCGCCAGTGCCACGCTCGTCCATGGCTCGAGCCGGTACTGAAAGTTGCGCGCGATGAGAAAACACGTGAGCAGAGCAAGCCGTTCCATGATGCGTGCGCTGAATTTCAGCTCGTGGGTGAGCAGCCCGAGATGCTCTGGATGCTGGTGATAGAAAGCGACGCTGCCACCCATGAGGAGTATCAGCCATGAGACGTGCAACCACATGACGAACAGAACGACAATGGCAAAGCCGGAATAAATTGCCGCATAACGGGTCGAGCCGACCACGAGGGCGGCGAACGCCCAGCCGGCAACGGCCCACAGAAAGCCCGCTATCAAGGCGCCGATGAGCGCCGACCCGATATTCACGCGCGTGTTTGGAATGTAGAAGTAAACGAAGGTGAAAGCCGCCACCACCAGAAAATAAGGAACGACCTTGCCAGCGAGAGTCACCAGCGAGCCGATACCGGCAATGTCGATCATGTGCGTGACCATCGATGAGCTCATGAACGATCCCGAGATGAATATGGCCGCGAATACGAACACCGGCCCGAAAATCACCACGCTGAGATAACCGCTGAGACGCTCGAAGAAGCGCCGCTGCGTGCGCACGCGCCACGTGTAGTTGAGCGCCTGCTCCACTTTCTGGACGACCCGCGCCACGGTGTAGAGCAGAAAAGCGAGGCCGAGCACTCCGAGGCTGCGCACGTCGACGTTTTCGACCATGGCGATCAGCCGGTTACCGAGCTCCGCTCCCTTGGCGCCGAGAGGTTCGAGATAGCCCATCAATGCGGGCTGCAGGTCGTGATGCACGCCGAATCCCTTGAAAAGCGCGAAGCTGAGCGCCATCACGGGTACCAGCGATAGAAGCGTGGTGTATACCAGGCTCGCGGCGCGCACGTTGAGCTGGCCATCGCCGACCTCACGGATAAGCATGTGACCGACGCGAAGCGATTTGACCGCAGCCGCGCGCGCGGGTGAAAGCGCGGCCAGATTGGCGGCCCAGACGGTGTTCCAGGCGAACGCCTTGATGCCTTCCCAGTACTGCTCGATCACGTCGGGGAACCCTCGATTCGGTAGTAAATAAGTGTATATCAGGATCCGTGGCCGGCCATCCGAGTATGGTCTCCAAACGCCGCAGAATGGCCTAATCTTTGAGTAAGCCCGTCAAAAGCGGCACCCCGGGGCGAGCGCCGCCCGTGCCGCGATCAGGAGATCCGAGAAATGTCGGAGTTGCGCACGCACGAGCCGACTGCCAGCCAGTGGCAGGCCGAGCTCGTCAAGCTGCAGTCGGCGCTGGCCGGCGAGGAGCGCCGCCCGCGCAAAGCCAGGCGACGTATTGCGCCCGGTGACGATTCGCGCCGACGGCCTCGGCGCGGCTCGAGGCTGGTCCTCGCGCTGGTTGCCCTGGCGATCATCGTGACCGTGCTGTTCGGCCCCGGCATGCTCGGCAGCATCCTCGATCGCATTGATTACACAAGCAGTGTGCATCGTGACCGCTCCAGCGCCGAGCACGGCGTGCGTGCGCAGGTCGATCGCAAGGCCCTGATAATCGTACGCGATTCAGACGGCAATCCGGTTCGCGCCGTCACGGGATCGGCAGCGTTGTCGAGCTTCGTGCGCCGTGAGCTCGAGCGGGTGGAGACCGCCCGCCGCGATACGCACACGCGCGTGCGCGCGGCGCTCGAAGCGCGCGCTGCGCCGGTTTTCGTGAGCATGCACAGCCGCGTGCCGGCCTTTGCGGATTGGTATTTCGCGTGGCCCACCTCCTACCGGCTGACCGGGAAAGCCATGTACTCGGCCGCAGCCAACGTTTTGAAGCCGAGCGTCATGCGTCTCGACGACGCCGTCGCGCACGATCTCGAGCGTTACGTCGAGAAACGCTATCTCGACATTGTCATGCGCCCGGAAGTTTCCGATCCCCTGCTGCAATGGGCGTACGTGCATGCGCTCGAAACCGGACACGGCGGATTTCAGCTTGCGCTCAACGGATTCGACGATCGCTTTCGCAGTTTCGTCGCCGCCGAGACCACCTATCTCGACGGCCAACCCGAGCTCGATGGAGTCTCCGTCGTGCTCGACTGGAATCATCAGACCAGGAAGCTCTCCATCTCGGGCGTCGAGCGCGGCTCCCTCGAGGTCGCCCGTGCGGTGACGCTGAGCGCGGGCGGCGCGCTCGTCGGAAAGCGCATCGGCACCGCCGTCGGCGCGCGGCTCGCTCAGGGTATCAGCCGGCGTGCCGCGGCCGGCACGGCGCGCGGCGTCGCGACCCGACTGGCGGGTCCGTACGTGGCGAGAGGGCTGGGAACGGTGGCGGCGACCGCGGTCGGCGCATCCGGTGGCCCCATGGGCGCGGTGATGGGCGGTGCCGCCGGTCTCGGTCTCGATTACGCCATCAACGAGGGTATCGAGTACGCCGAGCGCGATGCACTCGAGGCCGGTGTCAACGAGGCCCTCGACATGCAGCAGCGCCAGTGGCAGGCGACCATGCACGCGTCGCTCGCCGAGGCGGTGGATCTGTGGTTCGACGATCTGGCCGAGATGCTCGCCGCTTACGAGAGCCGTTGAGCGTCGTTGCCGCGCCCGCCAGGGCAGCGGCGCCGCGCTAAGCGCCCCCGCCCGCCGCGCGCGCCACGCGCGCCGGACTCATGCGCCACGGTCCGTAGCGCTGCGCAGCCATGCCGGCCAGCATGGCGAGAACGAATACCATCACCTCGTAGCGCCCGAGGGCGATCCCGCTGATGGCGGGACCCGGACAGAATCCCACCAGTCCCCAGCCGGTGCCGAAGATCAGCGCACCGATCGCCAGACGCGCGTCGATGTCGCGACGTGTCGGTATCTGAAAGACGTCCGCGAAAAACGGAGCCGAACGCCCGGCCCTGATGCGGTAGGCGATCGCCATCACCGCCAGCGCGCCGGCCATGACCAGCGCCAGGCTGGGATCCCAGTCGCCCGCCAGGTCGAGGAAGCCGAGAACCTTGGCGGGATCGATCATACGGGAAACCGTCAGCCCGACTCCGAAGAGGCTGCCGGCGAGGAAGGCGACAAGCGTGCGGCGCACGTCAGCTCACCACGTGGCGCACGACATACACCGTGACCACACCCGCCGTCATGAAGATCCCGGTCGCGACGATGGAACGCGGAGAGAGCCGCGCCATGCCGCACACGCCGTGACCGCTGGTGCAACCGGAGCCGAGATTGGTGCCGAAGCCGACCAGAAAGCCCGCGATCACCAGAACCGGCAGCTGTGCATGGATGGTGATGCTGAGCGGTTGCGCGGCAAACAGCTGGTGGAGGACCGGACCCGCGAGCAGGCCGAGCACGAATGCGATGCGCCAGACCCAATCCCCTCGCACGGGTCTCAACAGCTCACCCACGATCCCGCTGATGCCGGCAATGCGGCCGTTGAAGAGCAATAACACGGCGGCGCCGAGCCCGATGAGCCCACCGCCAATCAGAGCAGACACGGGGGTGAAGTTCTGCATGGCTCAGATTACTTCGCCGGCAATCCTCGCGATGTCCGACACCACTGCGGGCTTTCCGAAAACAGCGGCATAATGGCGTCCCTTGCCGGGAATGTCGATCTCCCTCATGCAATGGTAGCGACCACCGGCCTCTTCGATGAGGACCTGCGTAGCGCCCAGATCCCACAGGGGCGTGTCCCACTCCATGGCGGCGTCGAGTCCGCCGATGACCGCGAGCGTGTGCGCATAGCAGGTATGGTAGGCGCGGAAGTTCGGATAGGCGTCTACGATGGCGCTGAACACACGGCCGGCTTCGGTGGGCTTGAGAAAACTCGCACGTGACGGCATACCAACGCGCGCGCTGTCCGCTGCCCGGCCGCTCGGCCAGTCATCGATGCGCACGCGCTCGCCGTTGGCGAATGCGCCGAGTCCGTAAGCGCCGTGACATCTGAGATGCATGGCCCTGTGGTCGATCACGCCGACCAGCGGTCGTTGCCTGTAATGCAGCCCGATGATGCAGCCGTAGAGAGGCACGTGTCGCGCGAACTCTGCCGTGCCGTCAATGGGGTCGATGATCCACCGGTAGTCCGAATCCGGATCGCTGTCGCCGAGCTCCTCGCCGAGAATCCCCATGTGAGGAAAACGTTCTGCGACACGCGCCCGAAATACGCGCTCGGTCTCCACATCGGCCGTGGTGACGAGGCTCTCGTCGGCTTTCAACGACACCTCGAAGCCCGAGCCCACGATCGATGCCGTGGTCTCTGCGCAAAGATCCGCAAGCTCGAGGGCGGCTTCCAGCAGCTGGCTGCGCGTCTCGACGTCGATCTCGTCGCGTGGATCCGTCATCCGCGCCGAATCAGAAAGATTCCGCCGGCAATTCCATCAGGCTGCGGCTGCCTGCACGCAGCGTTGCAACGAGCGCCGTGGTCTGAGGGAGCAGTCTTTTCATGAAGAATCGGGCGGTGGTGAGCTTGGCCTGGTAGAAACCCGTGTTGTCGCCTTCGACCTTGCCCGTCGCGATCGCCGCTGAGCGAGCCCACATGTAGCCGAACGAGACAAGCGCCATCAGTCTCAAGTAATCGTACGATGCCGCGCCGATCTCGTCCGGATCTTCCATCCGCGCCTTGGCGAGCCAGCGGGTGGCGTCCTCGAGGGCGGCGACGGCGCCCGAGAGCGGCGCGATGAACTCGTCGAGCTTCTTGTCCTGGCGATGCTCGGCGACGAAGTCCTCGAGGATCTTGAGATAGCGCTTGATCAGTCGTCCTTCGTGCATGCTGAGCTTGCGACCGGCGAGATCGAGAGCGTGAATACCGTTCGCGCCCTCGTAGATCTGCGCGACGCGCGAATCGCGAACGAGCTGCTCCATGCCCCACTCGCTGATGTAGCCGTGGCCGCCGAATACCTGCATGGATAGATTGCAGACCTCGTTACCGTAGTCGGTGAAGTACGCCTTGATGACCGGCGTGAACAGGGCCACCAGATCCTCGGCATGCTCGCGCATGCCGGCGTCGGGGTGGCGCTCGGCGATGTCGACCTGAAGCGACACCCAGCCGAGCAGGGCCCGCGCCGCCTCATTGCAGGCCTTGCCCGTGAGCAGCATCCGGCGCACGTCCGGATGCACGATAATCGGGTCGGCAGGCTGGTCCGGCGACTTCACGCCGCTGAGCGCGCGCCCCTGAATGCGCTCGCGTGCGTAGTCGGCGGCGCTCTGATAGGCGACCTCGGCCTGAGACAATCCTTCCTGTCCCACCATCAGCCGCTCGTGGTTCATCATCGAGAACATGGCCTGCAATCCCTTGTGCGGCTCGCCGATGAGGTAGCCCACGGCGTTTTCGTAGTTCATCACGCAGGTCGATGCGCCCTTGATGCCCATCTTGTGCTCGATGGAGCCGCACGAGAACGTGTTGCGTTCTCCGAGCGAGCCGTCCTCGTTGACCAGATACTTGGGCACCAGGAACATGCTGATGCCCTTCACGCCCTCCGGGGCATCCGGCAGGCGCGCGAGGACGAGATGCACGATGTTCTCGGTGAGGTCCTGATCACCGCCGCTGATGAAGATCTTGGTGCCGCTCACGCGATAGCTGCCGTCGCCGTCCGGCACCGCCCGCGTGCGCAGCATGCCGAGATCCGTGCCTGCGTGGGATTCGGTGAGACACATGACACCCGTCCAGCTGCCGTCGACGAGCTTGGGCAGATACGTGCGCTTCATCTCGTCGCTGCCGTGGGCGCGAATGGCCACGTAGGCGCCGCGCGTCAGTCCCGGGTAGAGCGCGAGTGACATGTTGCTCGACTGCAGCATTTCCTCGAAGAAGACGCTGAGCGTGTGCGGAAGTCCCTGGCCCCCATACTCCGGGTCGCAGGCGAGCCCCATCCAGCCGCCGGTGCAAAGAGCCTCGTAGGCCTCCTTGAATCCGCTCGGCGTGCGCACTTGGCCGTCGTCCAGTCGGCAACCTTCCACGTCACCGGTGCGATTGGTCGGGAAGACGATGCTCTCGCAGAGCTTCGCGCCTTCCTCGAGAATCGAGTCGATGATGTCTGCACTGGCTTCCTCGCCACCGGGCAGCTCCGCAAAACAACTCTGCGCGTCGAGCAGCTCGTGGATGACGAACTGCATGTCGCGGATGGGTGCTCTGTATATCGCCATGAATCTCTTTCCTGTTTTTCGCGCGGCCCGGCGCGCGATACTCGCGCCCTGGATTACATATTAGGATAGTTCGGGCCGCTGCCGCCTTCAGGCGTCACCCAGTTGATGTTCTGCGTGGGGTCCTTGATGTCACAGGTCTTGCAGTGCACGCAGTTCTGGGCGTTGATCTGCAGATGCCGGTCCTCGGCTTCGCCGACGATCTCGTAAACACCCGCCGGACAGAAACGTTCCTCGGGCGCCGCGTACTCGGCGAGATTGATCCGAATCGGCACGTCCGGATCCTCTAATCGCAGATGCACCGGCTGATCCTCGTCGTGCACGGTGTTTGCAAGATATACCGATGAGGGCTTGTCGAAGCTCACCTCGCCGTCCGGCTTCGGGTACTCGATGACCGGGCACTCGCTGGCCTTCTTCAAGCGCTCGTGATCGGCGTGGTGGTGCAGGGTCCACGGCGCACGCCCGCGCAGAAGATAGGTGTCGATGCCGCCGTACACGATACCGCCCCACAGCCCCCAGCGAAACGCCGGGCGAATGTTGCGCACGCGGCGAAGCTCCTCCCAGAGCCACGTCTCGCGCAGTCGTTGCGGGTACGCCTCGAGCTCGCGGGGGCCGGCATCGCCGCCGGTGAGCGCCGCATGAAGGGTCTCCGCCGCCAGCATGCCCGACTTCATCGCCGTGTGCGTGCCCTTGATCTTGGGCACGTTCAGGAAACCTGCGGTATCGCCGACCAGCAGCCCGCCGGGAAAGGTGAGCTTCGGAATGGACTGAAAGCCGCCCTCGTTGAGCGCCCGCGCGCCGTAGGCGATCCGCCGGCCGCCCTCGAGCATCGGCCGGATGCGCGGATGGGTCTTGAAGCGCTGCATCTCGTCGAAGGGGCTCAGGTGAGGGTTCTCGTAGTCGAGACCGATGACGAAGCCGATGGCGACCTGGTTGTCCTCGAGGTGGTAGACAAAGGACCCGCCGTAGGTGGAGCGGTCCATGGGCCACCCGACCGTGTGAATCACCTGCCCCTGCCGATGCCTGGCGGGATCGATCTCCCACAGCTCCTTGATGCCGATGCCGTAGGTCTGGGGATCGACCCCTTCGCGCAGCCCGAAGCGCTCGAACAGCGTCTTGGTCAACGAGCCCCGGCAGCCTTCCGCGAACACCGTCTGGCGCGCGAGCAGCTCGACCCCGGGCTCGAAGCTGGCCTTCGGCTCGCCGTTCCTGCCGACGCCCATGTCACCGGTGGCGACGCCGCGCACGCTGCCCGAGTCGTCGTAAAGGACCTCGGCCGCGGCAAAGCCCGGGAAGATCTCGACACCCAGACTCTCGGCCTGCTCGCCCAGCCAGCGGCACAGATTGCCGAGGCTGATGATGTAGTTGCCGTGATTGCGCATCTGCGGCGGGGTCGGCAGCCGCAACGCGCCGGTGCGTGTCAGGAACAGAAAGCGATCCTCGCTGACGGGCGTGTTGAGGGGCGCACCGAGCTCTTTGCAGTTCGGCACAAGCTCCTCGAGCGTGCGCGGCTCGAGCACCGCGCCGGACAGGATGTGCGCGCCCACCTCCGAACCTTTCTCGACGATGCACACGCTGAGCTCGGTGCCGTGCTCCTGGCACAGCTGGCGCAGCCGAATGGCGGTCGCGAGACCCGAGGGTCCCGCGCCTACGATGACGACGTCGAACTCCATGGACTCCCGGTCCACCGCGCACCTCCCAGCATTGCAAACACGCCGAAGGGGGCACATTTTCCCCGGCCCACCTGACGCGGGCAAGCGCGGCGCAAGATCGGCAGAAAAGCCTTTATTTTCCGGGGAAACGCGATTGCGTCGCCCTGCTCAACGTACTACCCTTCGCGTTCCTTCGGAGCAGGCAGCGGGTCCGGTAGAGCATCGGTCATGAAGATTCTGGTCGCGGTCAAGAGAGTCATCGACTACAACGTCAAGGTCCGGGTCAAGGCGGACGGCAGCGGCGTCGAGACCAGCAACGTCAAGATGTCCATGAATCCGTTCGACGAGATCGCGGTCGAGGAAGCCCTGCGGCTCAAGGAAGCGGGCACCGCCGAGGAGATCGTGGCGGTGTCCATGGGCATCGATCGGTGTCAGGAGACCATCCGCACCGCGCTGGCCATGGGCGCCGACCGCGGCATCCTGGTGCAGACCGAGGAGGAGCTCGAGCCGCTGGCCGTGGCCAAGCTCCTGAAGGCGCTCGTCGAGCGCGAGTCGCCGGGGCTCGTCATCGTCGGAAAGCAGGCTATCGACGGCGATCATTCCGAGACCGGCCAGATGCTGGCGGCGATTCTCGGCTGGCCCCAGGGCACGTTTGCATCAAAGCTCGAGTTCGAGGCTGACAGCGTCAACGTGACGCGCGAGGTCGACGGCGGGCTCGAGATCGTCAAGCTGAAGCTGCCGGCCGTCGTCACCACCGACCTGCGCCTGAACGAGCCGCGCTACGCGTCGCTGCCCAACATCATGAAGGCGAAGAAGAAGCCCATGGAAACGCTGACGCCCGCGGAGCTCGGCGTCGACGTGACGCCGCGCGTCACCGTCGTCGAGGTCGTCGAGCCGCCCAAACGCAAGGCCGGCATCCGCGTCGAGAGCGTGCAGGCGCTCGTGGAAAAGCTCCGCAATGAAGCCAAGGTGATCTGAATGAGCGTGCTGGTCGTAGCCGAACACGACAACGAGAGTCTCGGCGCCGCGACTCTCAACACCGTTACCGCCGCCACCCAGCTCGGCGACGACGTGCACATGCTGGTGGCCGGTGCAGGCTGCACGGGCGCGGCGCAGCAGGCTGCAAAGGTCGCCGGCGTGACCAAGGTGCGCTGCGCCGACGACGCGCGCTACGCCCATGGTCTGGCCGAATCGCTGGCGGCGCTCGTCGCCGGGCTCGCCGGCGAGTACAGCCACGTGCTGACACCCGCCGACAAGTTCGGCAAGAACTTTCTTCCGAGGGCTGCGGCGCTGCTCGACGTGTCGTCGATCACCGATGTCATCGAGATCAAGGATGCCGACACCTTCGTACGCCCCATCTATGCGGGCAACGCCATCGCCACGGTGAAATCGAGCGATGCCGTCAAGCTCGTCTCCATCCGCATGACGGCTTTCGAGGACGCCGCCACCGAAGGCGGCAGCGCCGATATCGAGTCGCTGGCGCCCGTCGACGATCCCGGAATCTCGAGCTTTGTCGGCGAGGACCTCACGGTGTCCGAGCGCCCGGAGCTCACCTCGGCGCGGGTCGTGGTGTCCGGTGGACGAGGTATGCAGAGCGGCGAGAACTTCAAGCTCCTGGAAGGCATCGCCGATCGGCTGAATGCGGCCATCGGCGCCTCCCGCGCGGCGGTCGACGCCGGCTACGTGCCCAACGACTACCAGGTCGGCCAGACCGGCAAGGTGGTGGCGCCGGAGCTCTACATCGCCGTCGGCATCTCGGGCGCCATCCAGCATCTGGCCGGCATGAAGGACAGCAAGGTCATCGTCGCCATCAACAAGGACGGCCAGGTCGCCGACTACGGCCTGGTGGCGGATCTGTTCAAGGCGCTGCCGGAGCTCGACGCCGAGCTGCAAAAATCCGGCTGAGAGCGGCAACGCCTCTGACCTGACTCGCCGTGAGCAGTAAGCCGCTCTCCGACATCCGCGTTCTGGATCTGACCAGGCTCCTCCCCGGCCCCATGTGCGGTCTGCACCTGGCGGACATGGGCGCGGACGTCATCAAGNNAACAAGCGCGGTCTCAAGCTGGATCTGAAGCAGGCCGAGGGCGTGCAGGCCTTCATGGATCTGGCTGCGCGATCCCACGTCATCATCGAGGGCTTTCGCCCCGGGGTCATGGCGAGGCTCGGCACCGATTACCCGCGCGTGCGCGCGCACAACGCGGCCATCGTTTACTGCGCCATCTCCGGCTACGGGCAGGACGGCCCGTTGCGCGACGTGGCCGGTCACGACATCAACTACTGCGGCTATGCCGGCGTGCTGCATCAGTCGGGCCCGAGGGATGGCCCGGCGTCGCTGCTCAACTTCCAGATCGCCGATCTTCTCGGCGGCACGCTGAGCGCTGTCATGGGCATTCTTGCGGCGCTGGTCGACGCCCAGCGAAGCGGCACCGGACGCTACGTGGACGTCTCCATGACCGACTGCACGTTCGCCCACAGCGTCGCCGCCTTCGCCCGCGTCAACGCCGAAGGCGAAGCCAGGCCGCGCGGCGGCGACGCGCTGAGCGGCGGCCTTCCCTGCTACGGCATCTACGAGACGTCCGACGGCGGCTACATGGCGCTCGGCGCGCTCGAGGAGAAGTTCTGGCGTGCCTTCTGCGAGGCCGTCGGACGGCCCGACCTCGGCGGGCACCACCTGGTGAGCGGCGCGCAGGCGGACCGGGTGCGCGCGGAAGTGGCGGCGATCTTCGCATCCGCGAGCCGCGACGAGTGGACCGAGCGCCTCGCCGGCGTGGACTGCTGCGCTTCACCGGTGCTGACGCCGGCCGAATCGCGCCGGCATCCGCATCTTCGTGCACGGGGCATGATCGTCGACGCCGAGAGCGGCGGCGCCGGCGCCGATCAGATCGCTTTCCCCGTGCACATGAGCGACTTCACTTTCAGCGTCGATCGGCACGCGCCGGGGCATGGCGAGCACAGCCGGGAAATTCTCACTGAGATCGGCTACGACGACGCGCGCATCGCCGCGTTGCAGGACAAGGGCGTAATCTAGCGGCGAGTGCTGCGCTTGCCGCTGCTCGCCACGGGCGGCGCGCCACCGCCGAGGGTGCGCACCGGCGCGAACGGGGACTCCCGCAGCAGCCCGGGGTCCATGATCCAGCCTTCGGCCGCATCGACCCCTTTGGGCATGCCGAAATTCTCGNNCTGAATCGTGCAGAGCAGAGCGTCGAGCCGGTCGCCGCTCGGATCGGCGATGAACTCCTCGGTGAGACCGTGGGGAAGGTCCAGGGTCAAGCCGAAGTCCTCGCCGAGACGGGGCCCATCGAGGAAATCGATGAGCTCGCGGCGCGCGTGCTCGCGCTCCGGCGTCTTCTGGCGCCGATCGTCGCTCTTGTATTTGCTCCGCCCGATGTATCGGCGCGCGACCAGCGCCGGGTACGCCTCCACCACGTAGCGATCCTTATTGAGCGGCCGGCACGGGATGATGTTGACGCGGCTGCGCTCGAGCAGCGGCACGCCCCTGTGGAACATTTTGCCGACCGGGACCCCGTAGAGCGTCATCGGGCTCTGGGAGTGAGCGAGCACGTCGGTGTCGCGCCGGTGGTGCTTGTCCCCGGGCACGCGCGCATCGCGGTACTCCGTCAGCAGACGTTCGAAATCGTCCGGGCTCATCGCCCCGACGAGCCGCGCGATCTCCTCCCAGCTGTCCGGCCAGCCCATGTTGCGGCGTAGCTGCCTCGGCTGGCCGAATGGGAAATCCATGCCCGCCATCCACGGTCCGGGGCTGCCGAGGAAATTCTCGAACGTGTCGAAGCATTCGAAAACCACCAGGCCCTCGATGTGCAGGACTTCCTCGAGCAGCGTGGCGACGGCGCAGGTAATGGGCTTCTCGCGCCGCGGGGCACTGGTGAAATCGACGCCGTAGATTCGCATGGGCTCTCGCGATGCCGGATGTGGAGAAGACTACTGGCTCTGGGTCGACGAGGTCCCGGGCTGGTCCTCGTGTTTCACTACCAGGTCGATGCGTTGACCGCGCTCGGTCTCCGCGTCGGAAGGGTTGAACAGAATTCTCACCTTGCGCGTGACCTCGTTGACCTTCATGTCGAACACTTTATAAAGATCCTCGTTGTGCACGTGCAAAAGGATACGGTAACGTCCCTGCCCGTCGGTCGCCACCTGGCCGAGTGGCGCTCCGTCCTTTATCAGCAGCCGAACGGTCAGATCCGCCGCGGGCGAGCCGTCCGGGTACTTGACCTCGCCCCAGACCGTGTACCGGTGATCGATCAGATGCGTCGCGCTCGTCGGCTGCGCAGCGATCAGAAGCAGCGTGAGTCCGAAGCCGAAGCATGCACGCTTCGTAAGAATTCCGTGTATCAAGCTCATTGTCTGTCCCAACTTTCGCGCGAATCGCAATCGGATAACATTATTATTATGGACGATGGCCGAAGGCGGAAGTGTGACCGAAGTCCGCTGTTCCCCACCATTCGAAGACCGCGATGCTCAAATTGCACCACCAACACGCCTGGGAGGTTTCCCCCCGCGAGGCCCGCGGGATTCAGGAGCATCTGCGTCGAATGGTGGAGACGTCGGATCGGCTCGGCGCCATCGACACCGTGGCCGGCGTCGATGTCGGCTTCGACAAAAACAAGGGCCTCACCCGCGCCGCAGTCGCGCTGCTGACCTTCCCCGGACTCGAGCCCGTCGAGCAGGCAGTCGTCACCGAGCCGACCCGCTTCCCCTACGTGCCGGGGCTCCTGTCATTCCGCGAGGCGCCGGCCATTCTCGCCGCGCTCGAGCGGCTCGCACAGCTGCCGGACGTGCTGCTGTGCGACGGCCAGGGCGTGGCCCACCCGCGCCGCTTCGGCATCGCCTGCCACCTGGGCGTGCTCACCGATCTGCCGAGCATCGGCGTGGCCAAGAAACGCCTGGTCGGCAGTCACGACGAGCCGGGCGCGCGCAGGGGCGACTGGGCGCCGCTCATCCACGAGGACGAGGTCATCGGCGCGGTGCTGCGCAGCCGCGCCGGCGTCAAGCCGATCTATGTCTCCTGCGGGCACCGCGTGAGCCTTGCCACGGCCGTGGATCTGGTCATGCGCTGCACGACCCGCTTCCGCCTGCCGGAAACGACGCGCAGGGCCGACAGGCTCGCCTCCGCAAAAGCGTGACTAGAGCTGCGCCAGCACTGCCTCGGCGCTGCTCTTTTCTAATTTTCCGGGCTCCTCCACGTTCAACGCCGTGACCACCCCGTCGTCGACAATCATGGCGTAGCGCTGCGAACGTATGCCCATTCCGCCCGCCGTCCGGTCCAGCACCAGCCCCACGGCCTGGGTAAAATTGGCGCTTCCGTCCGCCACCATGTGAATCTCTTCGGCATTCTGATCCTTGCCCCAGGCATCCATGACCCAGGCGTCGTTCACCGACAGGCAGACGATGTCATCGACTCCCTTGGCCCTGATCTTGTCGGCGTTGGCGACGAACCCCGGTAGATGCGCCTTCGAGCAGGTGGGCGTGAACGCCCCGGGGAGCGCGAACAGGACCACCTTCTTGCCGGCAAACAGGGCTTCGCTGGTGAGCTCGACCGGACCTTCCTCGCCCATCTCATTCATGACGACATTGGGAATTCGCTCTCCGACGCTTATAGTCATTGCCTCTTCTCCGTGGAGATAAACCTCGACCCGATGTATTCGAATACTCCAGATCAGACCGATTGGCAAGCGTCAAAACCGCTGATCTCCGTCGTCATACCGGCTTACAACGAGGAGAGGGCGCTGCCCGTGACCCTCGATCGTCTTTTCTCCCAGCCCGGCGAGCCGGAGGTCATCCTCGCCGACGGCGGCAGCATCGACGCCACCACCCGCATCGCCCGGCGCTATCCGGCGCTGCGTATCGTCGAGGCGCCCAAGGGACGTGCCTCACAGATGAACGCGGGCGCGCGCACGGCACACGGCGAATGGCTGCTTTTCCTGCACGCCGACACGCTCCTGCCCGAGCACGCGCTCTCGCGCATTGCCGAGCTACCCGAGGAAGTGTCCGCGGGAGGCTTCCTGCACCGCTTCTCGGGTCGCGGCTTCGGCCTCTGGCTCGTTTCCCTGCTCGACAACATCCGCTGCCGCCGGTCGCGGATCATCTTCGGCGATCAGGCGATGTTCGTGCGTCGCTCGTTGTTCACACGCCTCGGCGGCTTCCCGGACGTGCAGCGATTGGAAGACGTTCGCTTCTGTGAGCTCCTCGTGCGGCACACCCGCCCGGTGCTTCTCGAGCCGGCAGTGGTCACCGACGCGCGCAAGTTCCTCGAGCAAGGCGTTTGGAAAAGCCTTGCACGCGTGGCGGTGATACTGCTCTGCGTGAGCCTCGGCAGGCCCCTGCCCGGCTTCAGCCTGCGCTTTTTCGACGACGTCCGTTAGCGCCGGCGAGACCCGGACAGCCGCTCACGCCGAGTAGCGCCCCAGACGCACCGCCGACTCGCCCCTGCGCAGGCGTCGCGACGGCATGATGAGCACGCAGTTGTCGTAGGGCGTGCGCACTTCCCTGGAGCCGTCCCAACCGATGAGCGTGCCCTCCCTCTCGATGACCTCCATGCCGCTGAAGCTTTCTGTGAAACGGAAGTTGTCGGTTTCGATGGTGATCGGGCCCGTGACCTCGATGAGACGCTGCTGCCGGGGCGGTATGGCCGTCAGGTGCTCCTCGACGAAGGCGGGATCGACGACCTGGTAGCGGGCCAGAAAGCGCAGCGATATCTCCTTCGCCACGGCGACGCTCGCCGAATCCCAGTGCTGTCCGCACTCCACGAGCAGCGCATTACGCTCGCTCGAAGCGTCCGCAAAGGCCCGGTAGTCACGCATGCGTGGCCCCGCTGCGTGGCCCGCATCGCTGACCACGTGCTCCGGGGAAGCGAGCTCTCTCGCGAGCCGCCGGCCCTTCTCGAGGGGCCCGCACATCATGAGCGGCACCGTCGAGTGCTGCATGGAGTGGATGTCGAGCAGGTAGTCGACCTGGTCCACGATGGGCCGCACGGCCCTCGCCCGCCGAAGCTCGGCACTGTCGCGGTCGCTCTCGAGAACCTCATGTGACCAAAGCCTGTTGAAGTCCTCGTCCACGTAACGCGACAGGGTAGGATTAGCCGGGTCGAAGCGCTCGAAAGCCGACACGTTCATGAATGCGAATGTGAGGCGCCCCGCGATGGGGCGCACCTCGTGACGCAGCAGATAATCGAGGGCGATGGCGCCGCACAGCTCGTTGCCATGCACCACGGCGCTCAACATGACATGTGGGCCCGACTTGCCGCTGTCGAAGGTCGTCACGTACTCGACACCGGTATTGCCCTCGCGGTAGGGGGTAATGTCCGGCGCCTCGATGTTGACCGGATAGCTCACTTCCAACACGGGGCCATCTCGCAGGGGGCACACAGGCGTCTAGAATACCGGCGCCTGCCTGCGCCGGCCAGACAGACTCCGATCCTTACCAAACTTTCACCCCCGGGAAAGCGCCTGGTCATTCCACCCGGCTTATCGTCCGACGACAACGGCCATTGGCGACCGCGCAAGCGCCCCCCGGGGTGTACCGTTGGTGCGATGGCCCGAGGTCTTTTCAACCCATTGAGGAGTCTCGTCATCATGAACAAACAACCAGTTAGTGGCGCCCGCAGGCGCGTACCCGGCAGACAGACCCTGTTTGCCACCACCGCGGTCGCGGCGGCGGTGGCGGCTGCGCTGCACTTCGGCGTGCCGACGCAGAATGCCAACGCGGCGGCCGCACCGCTCGACCAGAGCATTCCCCCGGCATCGGTGCAGATCGCACCGCCGAGCTTCGCCACGCTGATCGAGGCCGTGCAGCCGGCGGTCGTGAGCATCGTCAGCAACAGGCCGATGAACGAGCAGACGACGAATCTCGGCGAGCAGTTCGAGTGGCCCGAGGGGTCACCGATGCAGAAGTTCTTCGAGGAGCATTTCAAGCAGGGGATTCCACGCGGCATGCCGGCCCCGCCCATGCAGGGCATGGGCTCGGGGTTCATCGTCGATGCGCAGGGCTGGGTCGTCACCAATAATCACGTCATCGATGGTGCCGGGGAGGTCACGGTGATCCTCCATGACGGCAGTCGCCACGAGGCCGCGATCAAGGGGCGTGACCCGAAGACGGACCTCGCCCTGCTGAAGATCGAGAGCTCCAAGGAGCTTCCCTTCGTGCGCTTCGGGGATTCCGACAAGGCCAGGGTCGGCGATTGGGTGGTTGCGGTCGGTAACCCGTTCGGTCTCGGCAAATCGGCGAGCGCCGGCATCATCTCCGCCCGTGGCCGGGACATTCAGTCGGGACCCTACGACGACTATCTTCAGATCGATGCACCCATCAACCGCGGTAATTCAGGCGGACCCCTCTTTGACGCCAGCGGTCGCGTAGTCGGAATCAATACCGCGATCTTCTCCCCGAGCGGCGGCAACGTCGGCATCGGCTTCGCCATCCCATCGTCCCTGGCCGAGCCCGTCATCGCGGAGCTCAGGAACGATGGTCGCGTGCGTCGCGGCTGGCTCGGCGTGCACATTCAGAGCATCGACGAATCACTGGCCGAGAGCATGGGTCTCGAGACTCAGAAAGGTGCGCTGGTGGCTTCGGTGGAGCCCGGCAGCCCCGCCGATCGTGCCGGCTTCAAACCGGGCGACGTCATCGTCGAGTTCAATGACGCGCAGGTCGAGAACGCCAGGGCGCTGCCGAAAATGGTGGCCGGAACCGATAAAGGCGACATCGTCACCGTGAAGGTCTGGCGCGACGGGGAACGCAAGTCCCTTGCCGTGGAGCTCGGAAGCATGCCCGGCGAGGAGGTGCTCGCCATGCGCGGGCAGGACGCCGAGGAGCAGGCCACGACCGGGCTCGGTCTCTCACTGAGCACCCTGTCTTCGGAAGCGAAGCAGCGTTATCGCCTGTCCGATGACGAGGTCGGGGTGCTCGTCGTCGACGTCGATCGCGACGGCCCGGCAGCGGAGCAGGGACTGCAGCGCGGTGACGTTATCACCCGGGTCGGCCGCACGCGGGTGACCATGCCCGATGAGGTCGTCAGCGAGGTCCGTCGCGCAGCCGGCGAGCAGCGAAAGACGGTGCTGCTCCTGGTCAAGCGCGAAGGCGTGAGCCGCTTCGTGGCGGTGCCGCTGAAGAGAAGCTGACCGAACCACCCGGCCGGGGGAGACGGCTCCCCCGGCCCGGGAATTTTCCGCCCCGCAAGGTGTCTGATGGAGTATCGACCGGAGGACTCAAGCCATGCGCACACTGGTCATTGAGGACGACAAGGAGACCCTGGACTACCTGGTCAAGGGTCTCGGCGAGAGCGGCCACACGGTGGATAACGCCGACGACGGCAAAGACGGATTGTTTCTCGCCCTCGAAAGCGACTACGACGTGATGGTCGTGGACCGCATGCTGCCGGGGCTCGACGGGCTTTCACTGGTCAAGGCCCTGCGAGCGTCGGGAAAAAGCACGCCGGTGCTGATTCTGAGCGCGCTCGGTGACGTGGATGATCGCGTCACCGGCCTGCACGCCGGCGGCGACGATTATCTGGTAAAGCCCTTCGCATTCAGTGAGCTGCTGGCCCGCCTCGAGGCGTTGGCGCGCCGGCGCGAGAGCGGCCCGCCGGATACTGCGTTGAAGGTCGGCGACCTCGAGCTCGACCTGCTGTCGCGGGTGGTCAAGCGCGCCGGAAAGCTGATCCGCCTGCAGCCGCGCGAATTCAGCCTTCTCGAGTTTCTCATGCGGCATGTCGACCAGGTGGTCACCCGCACCATGCTGCTCGAGGGCGTCTGGAACTATCACTTCGATCCCCAGACCAACGTCATCGACGTGCACGTCAGCCGGCTGCGCAGCAAGATCGATCGTGGATTCGATCGACCGCTGCTGCACACGGTGCGCGGCGCCGGCTACAAGCTGAGCATAGAGGCTGCCTGAGTGCGGCTCGCGCACCTGCTGCGCAGCTCGACGTTTCGACTCGCGCTGCTCTACATGGCGCTGTTCGGAGCGTCGGTGGCCGTGCTGCTGGTTTTCATCTACGGGTCGACCGCCGGCTACATGGCGCTGCAGACCGACGACACCATCGAGGCCGAGGTCACGGGACTCGCCGAGCGCTACGGGATCTCCGGGCTGGACGGCTTGATTCGCTCCATCGACGAGCGCATCTCCCGCAAGCCGAATGGCGACGCCGTCTACCTGCTCACCGACAGTCAGCTCAAGCCGCTCATCGGCAATCTCGATCGGTGGCCGCGGGTCGCGCCGGACAGCAACGGCTGGCTGAATTTCAACCTCGAGCAGACCACCGACGATGGCGATGTGACGCATCGCGCCAGGGCTCGCCCCTTCACCCTTCGCGGCGGTTACCGATTGCTGGTCGGCCGCGACATGAATGCGCTCGAAGCGACGCGCAACCTGATCGTTCGAGCTATCGCGTGGGGCCTGGCGATAACCGTCATGATGGCCCTCGCGGGCGGTTATTTGCTCTCACGCAGCACCATGCGCCGGCTCGAAGCCATCAACGAAACGAGTCGCCGCATCATGCACGGCGATCTTTCACAACGCATCCCGACGCGCAGCACCGACGACGATTTCGATCAGCTTGCCGACAATCTCAACGGAATGCTGGATACCATCGAGCAGCTGATGAAAGACGTGCGTCGCGTCACAGACAACGTTGCCCACGACCTGCGCACGCCGCTGACGAGGTTGCGCAACCGGCTCGAGGCGCTGAGCGCCAACGCCAGCGTCGACAAGCGCACCGTCGATGCGGCGCTTGCAGACGCCGATGGCTTGCTCGCGACCTTCAACGCCTTGCTGCGCATCGCAAGCATCGAGTCCGGCCGGCGCAGAGCCGCTTTCGAGAACGTCGCGCTCGACGATTTGCTGCGAGACGTGACCGAGCTGTACGAGCCGCTCGCGGAGCACAAGAACCAGCAGCTCGAGGTGACGGTCTCCAAAGATGTCAGTGTCGTTCGCGGCGATCGGGATCTGCTCTTCCAGGCCTTCGCTAATCTTCTCGACAACGCCATCAAGTACACGCCGCCGAACGGCGAGATTCGAGTGAGCCTGGAGAACGGCGTCGCCGGCCCGCGAATCCGTATCAGCGACAGCGGACCAGGCATTCCCGAGAACGCCAGGGGCAAGGTCTTCAAGCGCTTCTTCCGCCTGGAGCAGAGCCGCCATACGCCCGGCAACGGTCTGGGCTTGAGCCTCGTCGAGGCGGTGGTCCGGCTGCACAAGGGGAGCATCCGGCTCGACGGCGAACCGGGTCTCGACGTGTCCCTGGATTTCCCCAAGGCTGCCTGATCAGAGCTGCCGGGGGCCGCTGCGCGCGCGGGCGAAATCGCAGATCGTCTCCACCAGGCGCCCGATATCGGCCTTGAGCGCCCGATAGCCTTCGTTGCGGCTGATGCTCGCCTCGTCCATGTAAAGGCGACGGTTGATCTCGATCTGCAGGCTGTGCCGGCCGTGCATGGGATCGGAGTAGCGACGCACGATCTCTGCGCCTTTATACGGGTCATCGATGGTGACCGAGTAGCCGAGATTCGAGAGAAACCTTTCGACGAGCTCCGTGAATGCGCTGTCGCAGGTCGTGCCGTCACGCGTGCCGAGGCAGAAATCGGGCCGCGGCACTCCCGGTCCCTCCGGCGACACGCTGGTGCTCAGCGCCGGCATCGAATGGCAGTTGACGTGCCAGAAAGAGCCTGCGCGCTGCTGCGCGCGGTCGAGAACCTGCTCGAGCTCGCGGTGATACGGCCAGTAATAATCATCGAGTCGACGACACGCCTCCTCGACACTCAGCGCACGATCGTAGACGACGCCGCCGGGCTCTTTGACGGGTATGAGCCCGATGCCGAGTCTCGCTTTCTCGCCGGGATTGGCCCGATACGGCCAGGCGCCCTGAAGCATCGAGGGATCGATGTCGTCCGGGGACCTGTTCGGATCCACGTAGCTGCGGGGAAACAGCGCGCAAAGCAGCGTGGCGCCGTGGCGCGGCGCGTCCTCGAATAGCTCGTCGATGAATGCGTCCTCTGTGCGCCGCAGATGAATTCGTTCGATGCTGTGAGCGAAATCCTCGGGATAAACGTTACCGCTATGGGGAGAATCGAAGACGACCGGCACAAATGAGCTGTCGGGATCGAAGCGCTCGAGAACATTCGAGATCACGTGAGGCATGGAAAGACGGGGACTTCAATCATTCAGATGACAGGCCGACAACCATCCCGGACGGATTTCCTTCAGCAGCGGCGTTTCGCTGCGACATCGCGGCATCGCATGAGGGCAACGAGGATGAAAATGACAACCGCTGGGGGGATCCAGCGGCGACGGAATCTCGCCCTTGATGGGAAGAAACTCCGAGTGCCGGCTCTCGAGGCGAGGCACTTCACGCAATAACGCCTGCGTATACGGATGATTCGGCTGGTCGAACAACGCCTCGGTCGTCGTGCTCTCTACCACGCGTCCGAGATACATGATGACGACGCGGTCGCTCAAATGCTCGACGACGCCGAGGTCATGGCTGATGAACAGATAGGTGAGATCCAGACCCTCGCGCAGCTCCATGAACAGGTTGAGGATCTGCGCCTGGATCGACACGTCCAGCGCCGACACCGGCTCGTCGCAGACGATGAACTCCGGCTTGACGGCGAGCGCGCGCGCGATTCCGATTCGCTGTCGCTGACCGCCCGAAAATTGATGCGGATAGCGGCGTTTGAAGCTCGCGTCCAGTCCGCAACGATCCAGCACTTCGTCGACGTAGTCATCGAACTCGGGGCGGGAAATGATGCCGTGGATCAGGGGCGCCTCACCGACGATATCGGCGACGCGCATTCGCGGATTCAGCGACGCGAATGGATCCTGAAAAATCATCTGCACCTTGAGCGCCGCTTCACGCGCCTGCGTGTTCCCGGATTCGAGGATGCTCGCGCCGCGAAACAGAATCTCGCCGCTCGTCGGCCCGAGAATTCCCGCCACCATGCGACCGAGCGTCGATTTGCCACAGCCCGATTCACCGACGAGGCCGACGACCTCCCCCTGCCCGATCGTGAGATCGACGTTCTCGACGGCCTGCACGACCTCCTCTCTGATGTCGGCACCCAGACGGCGCACGATTTTCGCCGCCAGATCGAGGTGCTTCACGAATCGCTTGGTCACTCCCCGGGTTTCCAGGATCGGGGCGCTCGCCGGCTTGTCGCTCACGATGGCCCCTCGAAGTGCGGGTGGAAGCAACGCGCGCGGCGGTCGCCGCCGTACTCGAGCACCGGCGGCTCGCGATGGCACTCATCGCTTGCGCGATCGCAGCGGGCGCGGAACGCACATCCTGGCGGCAGATTCAGAAGCGACGGCGTCATTCCCGGGATCTGGTGCAGAGGCCGGCCGCGGCGATTGCGGCTCGGCACCGAGCCGATGAGACCGAAGGTGTATGGATGCATCGGATGGTCGAGCACCGCATCCACGTCTCCCTGCTCCACGTCCCGTCCCGCGTACATGACGCAGATACGGTCCGCGAGGCCGGCGACGACGGTGAGGTCGTGGGTGATCCAGATGAGCGCCGTGCCGGTCTCGCGGCAAAGCTTCTGAGCCTCGTAGAGAATCTGGGCCTGAATGGTGACGTCGAGCGCGGTGGTGGGCTCGNNCGCATGCCGCCGGAGAACTGGTGCGGGTAGGCCTTGAGCCGCTCGTCCGGCGACGCGATGCCGACCTTGAGCAGCACTTCCCGAGCGCGCGCATAGGCCGCCGCGCGGCTGACCCGAGCGTGAGCCCGGATGGCCTCGATCATCTGCGTGTCGATGCGCAGCACCGGGTTCAGCGTCATCATCGGAAATCATGGCGATGCGCGAGCCGCGTATCTGGCGCATGGCGATCTCGTCGAGTCCGACCAGCTCGCGCCCCTGGAACCGGATACTGCCGCCGACGATCTCGCCGGGCGGATCGACGATACCGAGCACCGAGAACCCGGTGACCGACTTGCCGGAGCCGGACTCGCCTACGAGACCCATCACCTCGCCCTTGCTGATGCCGAAGCTCACGCCATTGACGGCCTTGACCACGCCCGCCTTGGTGAAGAACCAGGTCTGCAGATCCTCGACGATGAGCGTGTCACCGGCGGGTCGCGTGACAGCTGCGGCGCCGGCGGCCGACGCGCAGGCATCGGCAGGCTCGTATCGCGTTTCCCGGCCGTCTCGACTCACCGCTCGAGCCTCGGATTGAGCACGTCGCGCAGCTGATCGCCCACCAGGTTGATGGAGACGATGGTGATGAGCAGCGCCACGCCCGGGAAGAAGCTGATCCAGTACTTGCCGCTCAGCATGTACTCGAAGCCGTTGGAGATGAGCAGTCCGAGAGACGGCTCCGTCTGGGGCAGGCCGACGCCGAGAAAGCTCAACGTCGCCTCCAGCGAGATGGCGTGCGCGGTCTGCAGCGTGCCGACGACGATGAGCGGCGGCAGCACGTTCGGCAGCAGATGGCGAAACACGATGCGCCGATGGCTCAGCGCGAGGCAGGTGGCGGCTTCGATGTATTCCTTGCTCCTTTCGACGAGCGCGCTGCCGCGCACCGTGCGCGCATAGTAGGCCCACTGGGCGATCACCAGCGCGATGATGATCTTGTCGACGCCCTTGCCGAGGATGGACAGCAGGATGAGCGCGATGAGTATAGCCGGAAAGCTGAGCTGCAGATCGACCACGCGCATGATCAGCGTGTCCGTGCGACCGCCGAAGTATGCCGCAGCCAGGCCGACGGCCATGCCGATGCCGAGCGCGATGATACCGCTCATGACGCCGACGCCGAGGCTCGTGCGCAGCCCGTAGAAGATCGCGCTCAGCATGTCGCGCCCGGCGCCGTCGCTTCCCAGAACGAATGTCATGCCGGTCAACGATTTCTCACCGGGCGGCATGCGACTGTCCATGACGTCGACCACCATGAGATCGTAGGGATTCTGCGGAGAAATCCACGGCGCGAAGATCGCGATGAAGAGAATGATGGCAAAGACCGCAACGGCCGCCGTCGCGACCTTGCTTTCGAAGAAGTCGGAGAGAAAACGCCGCAGCGGCGTCTGCACGGTCGCCGACTGGGCGATGGCGGCGGCCTGTCTCGCCTGCTCGCCGGTCGTGCTCACGATTTCACGTCCTTCAGCCGGACCCGCGGATCCAGGATCGAATAAAGAATGTCGACCACCAGATTGATGACGATGAACATGAGCACGGTGATCATCAGATAGGCGACGACCACCGGACGATCGAGCAGCTGTATCGAGTCGATGAGCAGCTTGCCCATGCCCGGCCAGGCAAACACGGTCTCGGTGACCACGGCAAACGCGATGACGCCGCCGAGCTCGAGCCCGAGCACCGTCACCACCGGGATCAGAATGTTCTTCATGACGTGCACGAGCACGACCCTGGACGGGCTCAAGCCCTTGGCCCGGGCAAACTTGATGTAATCCTGAAGCGCAACCTCACGCGTGCCGGCGCGCGCCAGTCGAATCACCAGCGACATCTTGAAAAGCGCCAGATTGAGCGCCGGCAGCAGCAGATGACTCAGACCATCCAGTGTCAGGAAGCTCACCTGAATGCCGAGCAGCGATGTCGTTTCGCCGCGACCCGTGGAGGGCAGCCAGCCCAGCATCACGGCGAAGATCATGATGAACATGAGCCCGACCCAGAAGGTCGGCAGGCTGAAGCCCAGAATCGAGCCGGCCATGATGGTCTTGCTGACTTTCGAGTGCGGCCTGAGCCCCGCGAAAACGCCGAGCGGGATACCGATGACCACGGCGAGGAACATGGCCGCAAACGCGAGCTCGAGGGTTGCCGGCATGCGCTGCAGAATGAGCTTCAGCGCGGGCTCGGCGAAGATGAAGGATTTTCCGAGATCGCCCTTGAGCGCGTTGACGAGAAAGTACCAGTACTGCTCGTGAATGGGACGGTCGAGCCCCAGCGCGCGGATGGCCGCTTCGATGTCTTCCTGATCCGCCTCGGGGTTGATCAGCATGTCGACGGGATCGCCGACGATATTGACGCCGAAGAACACCAGCAGCGACATCACGAAGACGACGACGAGACTCTGCAGGATGCGGCGGGTGATGAAGACGGACACGGTGGCTCAGCCCTTCACGAGATCGCGGTCCTCCCGAGCATACAGCAAAAAAAGGGCGGCGCCGAAGCGCCGCCCTGACGTTGATTCCGACCGTTACTCGCTGATGACGTCGGTGGCGACCGTCGCCTCGTCGGTGCGCGCCCGGTACTTGATGCCCTTGCGCGCCGCCCAGGTGTTCACCTGGTAGTGAAGCGGAATGATGGCGCCGTCGTTGATGGCGATCTCGGTCGCCCTGGCAAGGAGATCCTGCCGCTTGGCGTCATCCACGGTGGCCAGCGCATCCTCGATGAGCTTGTCGACCTCGGCATTCGAGTAGCGACCGCGATTCGAGGCGCCGAAGCCGCGCGACTTGTCGTAGGTATGGATCAGCGACTTCAGCGGCGAAGAGGCCTCGCCGGTGCCCGAGCCCCAGCCGACGAGGATGAAGCTGAACTCCGGCGTGCCGTCGGGACCGCCCCGGGAGGCGCGCTTGAAGTACACGCTGCGCGGCATGGTGACGACGTCGGTCTGGATTCCGACGCGGGTCAGCATCTGCGCCACCGCCTCGGCGATCTTGGCATCGTTGATGTAGCGATCGTTGGGGCCGTGGATGGTCAGCTTGAAGCCATCGCCGACGCCGGCCTCGGAGAGATGCCGCTTGGCGAGCGCCGGATCGTACTCCACCGGCTTGAGATTCGGGCTGCGGCCGAAAAAGCCTTCGGGCAGCAGCTGCCCGGCCTTGATGGCGATGCCTTCCATCACCCGCGAGACGATGGCGTCGCGATTGATGGCGTGCGAGATCGCCATGCGAACGCGCTGGTCCTTGAGCGGATTTTTGATATCACCGCCGTCTTTGGCTTTCACGAAGGGCGAGCTGTCGCGATCGTGATCCAGGTGCAGGTAGATGACGCGGTTGGAGATGCCCTGGCTGAGGGTGAGATTCGCATCGTTCTTGAGACGCTCGATGTCGGCCGTCGGAGTCTGCTCGATGAGATCCACGTCACCTGCGAGCAGGGCGGCGACGCGCGACGGACCGGACTTGATGGCCTTCAGCGTCACCCTGGTCCACTCGGGCTTGTCGCCCCAGTAGTTCTCGTTGCGCTCGAGCACGATGCGATCGCCCGGAACGTACTCGACGAACTTGTAGGCGCCGGTGCCGACGGTCGCCTTGCCCGAGTTGTAGTCCTGGGTCTTGGCGCCTTCGCCGTGCTTGCGCGACACGATGCTGAAGGTGGACATGTCGTTGGGCATCAGCGGATAAGGACGCTCGGTCTTGATGTGCACCGTGTAGTCGTCGATGCGCGTGATGGTCTTGCCCTTGAGATAGGTTCCGAAGCTCGACGGGCTGCCTTCCACATCCGGCGCGCGCTGAAAGGTGAACACCACGTCGTCGGCGGTGAAGGGCGAGCCGTCGTGGAACTTGACGCCCTGGCGCAGCTTGAATTCCCAGGTCAGGTCGTCGATGGCCTTCCACGACACGGCCAGCCCCGGCAGCAGCCGCTGCTTGTCATCGGGCATGATCAGGCGGTCGAACATGACGCGCGCGACGGCGTTGTTGGGACCCAGGTTGTGGAAGTGCGGGTCGATGGACGACGGCTCGGAGGCGAGGCCGATGGTGAGCTCGTTGGCGCCGGCTTGCGAGACCGGAAGCGCCACGAGCATCGCAGCCAGAGCCGCGACGGGCAGTTTCAGGAGTTTCATTGTTATACCCCTCTCTCGGATTGTTGTGATGAGCGGGATCCGCGGCCGGCGCCGGGATATAGGGAGGTGTTATGAGGGATTCGAGACGACGAGTCAAATAGGACAGGATGTTTGCGAATCAGCCCCCTTCGGGGGTGGGAACTCCATTCCCGTTTGACGAAATTCCCTGAGGGAGAGGGGGGAAACCCTTCGTTCAGAGCCGGGGTGGGGTCCAGACGGTGTCCTCGTCGAGGGGGTAGACGGGACGGGGCAGCCCTTTCCATTGGAATCGCTCCAGGACCGGGGAGGTGAGGCCCGGGGTGTCGACCTCGTAGACCTGCGCGGGGGCAAACCACAGGTCGAAGCCGGCGCGGAAATGACCGCGGGATTTGACGCACACGCAGCGCGCAGCGCCGATGTCGAGCCCCAGCATCTCGAAGAAGACCGGATCGGCGGTCTGGCGCCGGTTGCTGATGACCACCACCGTGATCCCGCCCTCGCCGCCGAGCTCCAGCGCGCAGCACGCTCCCAGCGCCAGGGCCCGATTCGCGTATAGGCCGCGACGGCCGACGACATCGCCGTCGCCGAGCGCCACGACCCTCGCCGGCGCGGCGAAGCGTTTCGAGAATTCGCTCTCGCCGTCGCGATTGAACACCGCCTCGAGCTCGGCGCCGACGCCGAGCCGATGCGCCTCGGCCGCGAGCCTCGCATCGCAGAACGAGCCGAACAGCACGCCGCGGGCGCCGGCCTCGGCGAGCGCCGCCAGCAGCCGGGTGGTGGTGCCGAGCCCACCGCCGCCCGGATTGTCGCCGGCATCGGAGAAGATCATGGCCGGTGCCGATGCATCCAGGCCCGCCTCGACGGCGAGCTCGACGGCCTCACCAACAGAGGTGAGCCGCTTGCGGAAACGCTGCCGGTCGTTCCAGCCGCGCGCGGCGATCTCCACCGCCAGGGCGCGCGCGGCGTCGCCGTCGCCGCGCCCGGTGACGACGACCGCGACACCGTTCTTCGGCGTATCGCCGAAGACGAAGCCGCCGAATATGGACACGTTGAAGATGGTCCCGGCGAGCTCGCGCTTGCGCCGTTGACCGTAGTCGATGAGATCCGCGTAGGGCCCCTCGCGGGTCAGCAGGACGACGCTCGCCGGCGTCAGCGGCAGCCGCACGAAAGCCGCCTCGGCGCGCGCGCCGGCGAGGATCATGCGCAGGGACTGGGCGGCCTCCTCGCCGCGCTCGCGCATGTCCACGTGGGGATTGGTTTGATAGCCGACGATCAGGTCCGATGCCTCCACCAGACGCTCGGAGATGTTGGCGTGCAGATCCAGAGTCACGACGATGGCGGCGTCCGGACCCACCGCCTCGCGGATGCGGGCCACCATCTCGCCATCCGGATCGTGGCTCTCGGTGGTGGTCATGGCGCCGTGGTTGGACACGTAGACCGCGTCCACGGGGCCGCTCTCGGCGAGGGCCGCGAGCATGGCGTCGACGGTCCTCGCGAAAAAGCCGTGCTCCACGGGACCCGCGGGCTCGTAGCCGGTCAGTATCAGCGGCACCGGCTGCCAGGGGCCGGTGGCGTGCATGGCGCGCACGAAGGCCGCCATCTCCATCGGCATCACGGAATGATCCCTGGCGGCCTGGTCGAGAATTTCCCGGCCTTCGAAGTAGTAGCGGTTGCGGAAGTCCTGCTCGGTGGCAACGGGCGCGAAGGCGTTGCTCTCGAGGATGAATCCCGCGAGGGCGACGCGGGGCGGCTTGCGCGAGCTCATGGCGATTACCCGATGTCAGTCGACGCATAGTACCCTATGCGGCCTTCGCGCTTCGCCTCCAGGGACGCATCGTGCCTTCCGACAGCATCGAAATGATCGCGCGGCTGATCGCCTTCGACACCACCAGCCGCAACTCCAACCTCGAGCTGATGGCGTTCGTCGTCGACTACCTGAAGACGCTCGGCGTCGAGTCGCAGCTCGTCCACAACGATGAGGGCACCAAGGCAAATCTGTACGCGACCCTCGGTCCCCCGGATCGCGCAGGCATCGCGCTATCGGGTCACACGGACGTGGTGCCGGTGGACGGGCAGGACTGGCACACCGAGCCGTTTCAGGTGGTGGAAAAAGACGGGCGACTCTACGGCCGCGGCACCTCGGACATGAAGAGCTTCATCGGCGTCTGCCTGGCGCTGGCGCCGGAGTTTCTCGCCCGCGAAATCGCCACTCCGCTGCACTTCGCCTTCTCCTACGACGAGGAAATTGGCTGCGTCGGCGTGCGCGGCCTGATCGAAGCACTCGCGAAGCGACCGCTCAAACCCTCGGCCGTCATCGTCGGCGAGCCTACGGAAATGAAGGTGATTCGCGCGCACAAGGGCAAGCTCAGCTACCGCTGCCACGTGCGCGGCCACGAGGCGCACTCGAGTCTCGCGCACGCGGGCGTGAACGCCGTCGAGGCCGCCGCCGAGGCGGTCGCTTACCTGAAAACCATGGCCCGCCGCTATCGCGAGCAGGGTCCCTTCGATGCCGAGTTCGTGCCGCCCTACACCACCGTGCACACGGGGACCATGCGCGGCGGCACGGCACTCAACATCGTGCCGCGGGACTGCAGCTTCGAGTTCGAGTTCCGCCACCTTCCCGAAGACGATCCCGATCGCCTGCTCGACGAGCTCAAGCGTCACGTAGCGACGCACATCGAGCCCGAGATGCGGGCCACGCATGCGGAAACCGGATTCCGCTTCGAGGCCATGTCGCACATTCCGGGGCTAGCCACCGACGAGGACGCGGATATCGTTCAGCTCGTCAAGGCGCTCACCGGTCGCAACACCACCGGCAAGGTCGCCTTCGGCACCGAAGCCGGACTGTTTCAAAACGGCGGCATGCCGGCGGTGGTGTGCGGACCCGGCAGCATCGAACAGGCGCACAAGCCCGACGAGTTCATCGCCAGGGAACAGATCGATCTGTGCGAGGCGTTTCTGCGCCGGCTTTTCGAGCGCTGCTGGCAGGGAGCCGTCTAGCGGCCCGCGAGCCGATAGCTCGCGTACCAGAAGTACTCCAGCTCCACGAACTCCAGGGACCGGGCACTGTCTCGGAGCGCATCGGCGAGCTCCGAGGCGTCGGGAATGTTCTTCAACACCTCGTAGTGGCTGCCGTCGTCCAGAGTGCGCGTCTGGTAGGTGTTGCCTCGGGCGTCGACGCGCGTAAACGGTGAGCTGCTGCCCTCGACGTAACGGTTGTCCAGGTACACGACCAGCGCGTCAGCCTGCAACCGGCGATGGAAATGCTCGACGAAGCGGGCCAGATTTTCACGCGGCACGTGGGACCACCAGAATGCGGCGAGCCCCGCGTCGAAGCGCTGCGCCATTCGTTGCTCGGAATAGATGTCGAGGCGCGCGAAGGAGACATTTCCGCGCGGGTACGCCTTGCGGCGCGCGAGCGAGAGCACCGTGTCGTTGATATCCGTTGCCAGCACCGATACCGCCCGCTCGGCGACGAACTGCGTCCAATACCCGGTTCCGCAGGCGATCTCCAGGACCCGGCGACCGTCGAGAAGCGCCGGAACGATCTCTCTGAGACGTTTCAGGTCCGATTGGCGCTCGGGCTTCTCGTAGATNNATCCGAGCTTTCCGGTCAGCTTTCCGCCGCGGCGTCGTTCAAGCTCCAGTCGTAGTCGAAATCGTACACGTCGCTGATCCGCTCGAGCTTCGACTCGAGCTCCGGCCGCGCGTAAAGGCGAAGATGGGCGATGACGCCGGCCTCGCTGCCGCCGAAATCTTCCTGAAACCAGTCGTAAATGCTCGATGCGGTCAAACGTCCGTCCGCTTCGAAGCGCGCCCCGTGATAGCTGTTGATGAAGTCGCGCGCGCCCTGCTCGAGAAGCGCCTCGGTATTCGCCGCCGTGAAGGCACGCGGCATGAGCTTCGGGCAACCCAGCGACGCACAGTTGACCGCATAGTGGATGCGCGGGTCCTTCCAGATGGGTCGCAGGATGCGGTGCTCGATGTCGTCGAGACTGAGTTTCTCGCCCTCGACACTGATCAGCTTTTTCCCCCAGGGCCCGATGGAAAAGAACCCGGGTGAAATGCGAATGGCTCTGATAGTTTCGACCGGATAGTGCTCGAGCACGACATCCACGGTCAGCGCGTTGTACATGTTGATCCAGAACGCGCGCTGCTCCTCGCGCGAGTAATCGCTGATTCGAATCGCCGCCAGCTTACCCAGGTAACTCCTGAGCCGCTGTCGATCGTCCTCGCTCACTTTCGCATAAGCAATACGATTGACGCCGTCCCGATGCGTGACGAGATTGCGACCGAGGAACACGTCCCAGTCACCGTGATCGATGGAGGCGGTGGACGTCGGGGAGTGGGCGGTCCAGCGCTCCCAGAGCTCGGCCTTCGGCACGAACAAAGCCTCGGCCCGTGGCACGCACACGAGGACGGCAAGCGCGCCAATGAGAAGAAAATGGCGAAACGACGCACTGACGAGCCCTTTCATCGTGTCAGCGAATCTCGGTGAACTTCGCGTTCGAGTCATCACGTTTCCGTCACGATGAAAAAACCCCGGGGCTTGCTTCGTGAAGACAGTCGTCATCGAGCACCGCCACCGGACTGAGATCACGATGGTGCTGATGATCCGGGCGATTCTCCCGACGGTAGGCGTTCGAGACGGGATTCAGGATCAGCGAGAAAATGCGGCGCTGCCAGGGCGACAGATTGGGCGGCGAGGCATGCACCAGGATGTCGCCGAAGATGAGGACGGTGCCCGCGGGCCCCGTCGCCGAGACCACACCGCCGGCATCGATCAAGCGCGTCACGGTTTCCCTGTCGACGCACCAGAGCGGATAGCTGGTCGTCTCGGTATCGAGCGCCGCGGGCTGCGCGCCGCAGCGGTGCGATCCCGGAACGAACCACAGCGGCCCGTTGAACTCGTTGACGTCGTCGAGCAAGACATGCAGGTTGAGCGCGAGGGGCTCGGGCACGCCGTCCTCGTTGTGGTGGGTGGCGAAATCGTAGTGCCATTGCCACAGCTCTCCGGTGAAGGCGGCCTTGGCGTTGACCTTGACCTGCTGGATGTAGAGTCGATCGCCCGCCAGCTGCATCGCCGGCTCGACCAGGCGCGGATGGCGCACCAGGCGCTCGAACACGGGGCTGCGAAGATGCAGTCCCATGGCGGTGCGCACCGCGCCGCTTCCCTGCTCGCGGAAATTCTGAGGGCAATCCTCGGCGAACATCGCTTCGGCGGCGTCGCGCAGCATCTCGACCTCCGCAGGCGAGAATAACGACGGCAGTATCAGAAAGCCGTCGCGTTCGAAGGTGTCGAGCTGATCCGCAGTGAGCTTCATAGGAGAATTTGTCTATGCCGACGGGCGCACGTTTTGATTCATGCGGAACAGGTTGCCCGGATCGTATCTGGCCTTGAGCGCGGCCAGCCGCGCGAGCTTCTGCGGGCCGTAAGCGGCTTCGACCCGCGCGCTGCCCTCGTCGGTCTCCTCGTTGAGATAATTCACGTAGACGCCCTCGCACGCAAAGGGCTGCATGACCTTCCAGGTCTCGCGCGTCCAGGCGATGTTCTGCGCGTCACCGGACTCGGTCTCCCAGCCGCCCAGGATCAGCAGATTGAACGGCGAATGCCGGTGATCGAACGCGGTGTCCTCCCTGGCGATGCGCCCGGCCTCGCCGCCGATGCATTCGACGAACATCTTGCAACGCGGCGACGGCGCCTGGCGAAAGCGTTCCACCAGGATCTTCATGGCATCGCGGGGCAGCGCTTTCAGGAAGCTCGATTTCCAGTAGTTGCGCAGCCCGGCCGGCGCGCCGGCATCGAACATGGTTTGGATGACGCGATAGGGGGTGGCTGCCAGGTTATCGAGGATCGGCGGCCCGAACGCCCGCAACGGCGCGAAAAGCCGCTCGCCATCCTCGACCGGGCCGTTGTAGACGAGGATCAGAGCCAGCACCGGCCCGGCGTCGGGCGCCGTCACGAAGCCCGCCAGGGCACCGACCTCGTCGGGCGCTTCCTGGACGAACGCGTGGAAGCGCTCGAGGGCGTCGACCGCGCGCTCGAGGGGATGGAGCAGCATTCCGGCGAAAAGCGGCGCAACCGGGAAGAGGCGGAACTCGAAGGACGTCACCACGCCGAAATTGCCACCGCCACCCTTGAGGCCCCAGAACAGCTCCGGGTTTTGCTCGGCACTGGCCTTGACCGGCGCGCCGCTGGCCGTGACCACGTCGAACGACAGCACGTTGTCGCAGGCGAGCCCGTAGCTGCCCATCAGCCAGCCGATGCCGCCACCGAGGGTCAGGCCGGCCACCCCGGTCGTGCTGATGAGACCGCCCGTGGTCGCGAGGCCGAAAGCCTGGGTCGCGGCGTCGAAGTCACCCCAGGTGGCACCACCCTCGGCGCGCGCCGTTCTGGCCTGCGGGTCGACGTAGACGCTGCGCATCGGCGAGAGATCGATCATGACGCCATCCTGGCAAACCGCGTTACCCGCGATGTTGTGTCCGCCCCCTTTTACCGCGACGACGAGATCCTGGGCGCCGGCAAACCTGACCGCGGCCATGACATCGGAAACGCCGGCGCAGCGCACGATCATCGCCGGGCGCCGATCGATCATGCCGTTCCAGACCCGTCGCGCCTCGTCGTAGTCCGCGTCGCCGGGCAACAGGAGACGGCCGCGGAGCTCGGCGCCGNNTTTCCGATGGGATGGTCGCGATGGAGTGGCCGTTGGTGGCAATCGTGAGCGTGGACATCACCTTTCCTCGTCCGGCACGGGGAGCAAAGAGCGCGACGTCCAGTCTACATGATCGCGCGCGGGGCGCCGCACGCGCATCCCAGCGCGTGCCCGTCCGGTAAGCGGTCGGGCGCGGCGAGCTGTTATGCTCCCGGCAATGGCCGCGCACCGCCGCGTTCGCGTGCCATCGAGTCGACCATGATCGATCGTCGCTTCACGCTTCCCTCCGGGCGCGGCCTCGCCTGGGCCGAATTCGGGGCACCGGCAGGGGTACCCGTCATCTACTGCCACGGATTCCCGGGCTCGAGACTGGAGCCGGCGTTCGCGCACCGCGTGGCATCCGCCATGGGCGCGCGCATCATCGCCATCGACCGGCCGGGGCTCGGCGCGTCGCAGCCCTGCCCCGGGCGCAGCATCGCCGGCTGGGCGGACGACGTGCGCCATCTCGCCGACCATCTGCGCCTGGACGCGCTGCGCGTGCTCGGCGTATCCGCAGGCGCGCCCTACGCGCTGGCCTGCGCGTACCGGCTGGCGGAGCGTACCCACTCGGTGGCCATCGTCTCGGGGCTCGGGCCCGCGCAATGCCTGGGCCACGCCCCGGCGGCCTCGGCGTGCGCGCTCACCCTGCGCATGAGCGCGACGCTGCCGTGGACGGCGGGCGTCGTTGCCGGCGTGCTCGGTGTCATGGCGCGGCAGGCATCGCCGCTGCTGCTGCGCATGCTGAGCGCCCGAGCGCCCGAGCGCGACCGGCGGAGCCTGAATGACGGCGAATTCCGCGCCATGCTGGCGGCCAGCCTGCGCGAGGCGTTCCGATGCGGTTCGGGCGGCGCGGCCTCGGACCTGAGGCTCCTCGCCCGGCCCTGGGGCTTCGCGCTCGAAGAACTGCACCGGCCGATTCGTCTCTGGCACGGCGAACAGGACCGCACCGTTCCGGCAGCCATGGGGCGCTGTCTCCAGCGGGCCCTGCCGGCCTGCCACGCCACGTACCTCGAGGCGCACGGGCACTACTCGCTGGCGCACGAGCACATGGAGGCGATCTTGTCCCGTCTGATCGACTGACCGAGAATCCCCGTGCCATGAGTGAATCCCCCTATGTCCAGGACGCGGACGCGGCGTCGTTTCAGTCCCTGGTGATCGACGCGTCGCACCGGGCACCGGTGCTGGTGGACTTCTGGGCCGAGTGGTGCGGCCCGTGCCGACAGTTCGCCCCGATCTACGAGACGGTGTCGGAGAAGCACGACGACATCGTCTTCGGCAAGGTCGACACCGAGGCNNGGCCGAGTGGTGCGGCCCGTGCCGCGTGCTCGCGCCGGTACTCGCCAAGCTCGCCGACGAGTTCCAGGGCCGCTTCCGGGTGGTGAAGGTCGACACCGACCGGGAGCAGGCGATCGCCCACCAGTTCGGCATTCGCAGTCTGCCGACCGTCAAGGTGTTCAAGGACGGCGCCATTGTCGACGAGTTCGTCGGCGCGCAGCCCGAATCCGGCGTGCGCGCCCTGCTCGAGCGTCACCTGTCGCGCGAATCCGAGCAAATACGCTATCAGGCGAGCACCCTGCGCGAGCGGGGCGAGCTCGCCCAGGCCAGAGCGCTGCTCGAGCAGGCGCACGTGGAGGATCCCGACAATCACCGCGTCATTGCGGATCTCGTCGACACGCTGATCGATCTCGGCGAGCTCGAGCGGGCGCGAAACGCCTTCGACCTTCTGCCGGAGAGCGCGAGAGACGAGAGCCACGCCCGCGCTACGGCGGCGCGCCTCGCGTTTGCCGAGGTCGCGGCGACGGCGCCGCCCGTCGAAGAGCTCACCCGCGCCATCGAGCGGGACGCGCGCGACTGCGAGTCGCGTTACCGGCTCGGCGCGCTGCGCATGCTGGCCGGCGAGCACGAAGCGGCGCTCGACCTGCTGCTGGAAGTGCTNNCTCTCGGCATTCGAGATGCTCGGTAGCGGGCACCCCCTGGTCGGCCGCTACCGCGGCCGTTTGTCCTCGCTCCTGCACTGATCGAGCGGCAAGCGGCCGCCGGACGCACCGTCGTGACGCTCACTGCGAGCCCGCGCATGTAGCATTGTTTACATCGGTGTAAATTTGTTGCCAAATACCCCCTTGCCCGGGGCGGATGCAAAAGCCGCCCCTTTGCCGCGGGGACCTGCGCGAGGCGACGGATTCCCGCGGCGCGGCACGAGGGGGGAATGTCTCATGGCCGGTGGCCGTGCCGAGCGGCAGCTCGGATCGAAGGTGGCGTCGGCCGCCCTGTCCGATACGGCGCTGCCGGCGCTCGGCTCGCGGGGGCGCGGCGCGCCCATGAACGTGCGTCACGCCGAGCTTCTGGAGCTCGTGCGTCAGCGAGGCTACGTCTCCATCGAGTCGATGGCCACTCGCTTCTCGGTTTCCACCCAGACCATTCGCCGCGACATCCAGTCGCTTTGCGACATGAAGCTGCTGGAACGTCACCACGGCGGCGCCGGACTCCCGCCGGCCAGCGATGCGCTCGCGTACACCAGCCGCAAGGTACGAAACGCGCGGCAAAAACAGCTGATCGGCAAGCTCGTAGCGGCGGAGATCCCCAATGGGGCGTCGCTGTTCATCGACATCGGGACCACCACCGAGGCGGTTGCAAAGGCGCTGGTCGATCATCGCGACCTGCGCATCGTGACAAATCACATCGCGGTCGCTGTCGCATTGAGCGAGCGCACCGATTTTCAGATCACCCTTGCCGGCGGCGTGGTACGCAAACGGGATCAGGCCGTTACCGGTGAGGCCACCGTGGAGTTTCTCAAGAACTTCAAGGTCGCGTTCGGCATTTTCGGTATCGGTGCGATCGACGACGAGGGAGAGCTGCTCGATTACGATTATCGCGACGTCCAGGTGTCGAAGACGGCCATGGCGAATGCGAGAAAGCGGTTCGTCGTCATGGACCGAACCAAGTTCAACGGAGACGCCATGGTAAGGGTGGCGAACATCGCGGACTTCGACGCGCTGTTCACCGACGGCGAACCGCCGCCGCGGATACGCGAAATCCTGCTGGCGAGCAATGTAAGACTGCTCACACCCGAGAGTCGCTGAAAGAGGCTTCGCAAAGCGATAACAGAGACACGATGTCCACCATCGAGCTGAAGGCAGTGAAGAAGTCATGGGGCAACACCCTTGCCCTGAAGGACGTGTCATTCATCGCGCCCGAAGGCGATTTTCTGGTTTTGCTGGGTCCCTCGGGGTGCGGCAAGTCGACGACGCTTCGGCTCATTGCAGGGCTGGAAACGGTGACCGCAGGGCGGATTCTCATTGCCGGGGAGGATGTCACCGCCAAGTCACCTTCCGAGCGTCACATCTCCATGGTATTCCAGTCATACGCGCTCTTCCCGCACTTGAACGTTGCCGAGAACATCGCCTTCGGGCTGAAAGTTCGAAAAGTGCCGGTGGATGAACGCAAGACGAGACTCGGCCGCGTGGCGGAGCTCGTAGGGCTGGCGGGATTGATGGATCGCAAGCCCGCCCAGCTATCGGGCGGGCAGCGCCAGCGCGTAGCGCTGGCGCGTGCCATCGTCGCCGAGAACCATATCTGTCTGATGGACGAGCCGTTGTCGAATCTCGACGCGCAGCTGCGGCACGAAATGCGTGTCGAGATCCGCGATTTGCAAAAGCGTCTGGGCATGACGGTGGTATACGTGACTCACGATCAGACAGAGGCCATGAGCATGGCGGACAAGGTCATTCTCATGCGTGACGGAAAAATCGAGCAGGAGGGAACGCCCGACGAGCTCTACTCGACCCCGGCGACCACGTTTGTGGCGCGATTCATCGGAAACCCGCCGATGAATGTGCTGACCCTCACCGACGGCCCCGATGGTGGTGTCCTCGAAGGTGCGGAGTCTTACCTCTCGTGGAAGCAATGCGGTGCCGGACAGGTAATCGGTGTGCGACCCGAGGACATTGATGTTTCCGAGACAGGCGTGCCCGCGGAGCTGATTTCCGCGGACTATCTCGGTGCGGACAGCATCGTGACCGCACGCATGGGAAGCCAGTCCGTAGTGGTGCGAATGCCCGGACGATTCCAGGTGCGCGACGGAGAACGCGTAAATCTGAAGTGGTCGAACGAGGCCACGCATATCTTCGATGCGAAAACAGGCCACCGGGTCGAGCCATGATGCTCGATCCGGTTATGTCGAGAAGTTCCACGTGGTCGGACGCAAGAACGGCGCACGAGGGTGACAGAGGAATCGAGCGTCGATTCCCGAACATGAAAGGAGAGATGAGGAGAATGAAGAATCAGATGAAACGATACCTGGCACGCTTGATCGGCGGGATAGCTCTCGCGTTCACCTGTGCCACATCGGCCTTCGCTGCCGTAGAGCTGACCATGTACTACCCGGTAGCCGTCGGTGGCCCACTGACGAAGATCGTCGATGGCATGGTCACGGACTTCGAGAAGCAGCACCCTGATATCAAGGTCAAGGCGATCTATGCCGGCAACTACAACGATGCGCGCATCAAAGCCCTTGCAGCACTCAAAAGCGGACAGCCAGCACAGCTTTCGGTCATGTTCTCAATCGATATCTACGAGCTGATCGAGCAGGATGCAATCGTTGCGTTCGACGATATCGTGGAGACCGCGGAAGAGAAGGCGTGGCTCAAGGGCTTCTATCCGAGCTTGATGGAAAACGGGATGACCAAGGGCAAGACCTGGGGCATACCGTTTCAACGTTCGACTATCGTCATGTATTACAACAAGGATGCCTTTCGTGATGCAGGACTCGATCCGGCGAAGCCACCCGCGAGCTGGGACGAGCTGGCATCCGCAGGCAAGCAGCTCGTGAAGAAGGACGCCGGCGGCAACGTGGAGCGCTGGGGCGCCATGATTCCCTCCACCGGATATCCGTACTGGATGTTCGGCGCGCTGACCATGCAAAACGGCCAGGTTCTGATGAACCGTGACGGCAACCAGACGTATTTCGACTCTCCGGCGGTCGTCGAAGCGTTGACGTACTGGCACGACCTCGGCAACAAGTACGGCGTGATGCCCACGGGCACCATCGAATGGGGAACCCTGCGCCAGAACTTTCTCGAGGGCAAAACCGCCATCATGTGGCACTCCACGGGCAATCTGACAGCCGTCAAGAAGAATGCCAAGTTCGATTTCGGTGTTGCGATGCTTCCGGCCAAGCAGCGCCGCGGAACGCCGACGGGCGGCGGGAACTTCTACATCTTCAAGAAGACGAGCCCCGAGGAGCGCAAGGCCGCCATGACTCTCATCCGTTGGATGACGCAGCCCGAGCGCACCGCCGAGTGGAGCATCAAGACCGGCTACATCGGCACGCGTCCGGACGCGTACGAGACCTCGGCGTTACGCCAATACGTCAAGGAGTTTCCACCTGCGGCCGTGGCGAGAGATCAGCTCGAGTTCGCCACCGCAGAGCTCTCGACTTACCAGACGGGGCGGGTGCGGAAGCTGCTCGACGATGCGATTCAGTCGGCTCTGGTCGGTAAGAAAAGTCCAAAAGATGCCCTGGGCTCCGCTCAGAAGCAGTCGGACAATCTGCTCAAGCGCTACCGCTAGGTATCCGTGCGACCTGACGAACCGTGGGCGGGGAGAATCCCGCCCACGGTCACTCCACGGATCGATCTCGCGATGAGGGGGTAACCCGGCCATGCCGAGCCAAAATGTGCGCGTGCACGTGTACGGCTGGCTGCTGCTGATGCCGGCGGCCATTCTTCTCATCGCATTCACGCACTTTCCGACCGTCGCAACGCTCGTGCAGAGCCTTTTCACCACCGGCACGGCCACCCGTCCGGCCGCGTTCGTCGGCGCCGAGAATTACCAGATCATGCTCGAGGACGACGTTTTCTGGCAGGTGGTGCAGAACAACATCTGGTACGCGGTGGGCACCATTCCAGTGAGCATTGCCATCGCAATTCTCATGGCGGTGTGGGTCAATGCCCGCCTTCCCGCCCGTGGCCTGGTTCGGATGGCCTACTTCACTCCGACCGTTCTGCCGATGATTGCGGTCGCCAACATCTGGTTGTTTTTCTACACCCCGGACATCGGGCTCATCGACCAGGTCGTCTCGCTCTTCGGTGGCGGTAGTCACAACTGGCTGGGGGATCCTGACACGGTTCTCGGATGCATCATCGTCATTACCATCTGGAAGGAGGCGGGATTCTTCATGATTTTCTATCTCGCGGCTCTGCAGTCGTTGCCA
>JABAOG010003266.1_pt1 | contig 54054 bp, 52 predicted proteins | sample 7062131 | NCBI WGS metagenome assembly JABAOG01 (sample SAMN14538629, study PRJNA623070) | marine sediment metagenome | biome: marine biome [ENVO:00000428]; feature: marine pelagic biome [ENVO:01000023]; material: deep marine sediment [ENVO:00002113] | place: India: Arabian Sea | collected... | reverse complement strand
GCCTACCCCTGATGCTCCGCACGCAGTTCCGGATGTCCGCACCGACCCGGATCAATACCAGGTGCAGTCTGGTGATACGCTCGGTTTGATCGCCCAGAAATATGGGGTTACGGTGGATATGATCGCTGAGGAAAATGAGCTCGAAGATATCAATGTTTTATCTGTCGGGCAAGTCCTTGTGATCCCTGTACCGACGCCCAGCCATATCGCCCCTGGTTTTAAGATCATTCCTGATTCAGAGCTGATCCGCAGCCCGGGGACGATCACTTTCGATATTACCGAGTTTGTCAACAGCCAGCCGGGTTATCTGTCCCATCATGAAGAAGACGTTGAAGGTCGCTTGATGACCGGGATCGAAATCGTCTCGGAAATATCCAGGGATTATTCGGTCAATCCCAGGCTGCTGTTGGCGGTGATAGAGTACCAGAGCGGATGGCTGACCAACTCCAACCCGCGCACAGTTTCCATGCAATATCCCCTGGGGTGGAAAGATTCCAACCGAGAGGGATTATATAAACAGCTGGCCTGGGCATCCAACGAACTTAACCGCGGTTTTNNTGCCAACGAGCTTAACCGCGGTTTTTATCAATGGCGGGTGGGAGGCGTAGCCACCTGGACTCTGGCAGATGGCACGATCGTACCGATTGACCGTACGATCAACGCCGGTACGGCTGGCGTGCAGAATTTCTTTTCCAAGCTTTACGATGGCGCCACCTGGCAGAAAATCGTCAACGAAAACGGATTTATCACCACCTATGAAAAATTCTTCGATTATCCATTCCGCTACTCGATTGAGCCTATCCTGCCGCCAGGTTTGGCCCAACCCTCATTGCAGCTGCCGTTCGAGTCGGGTCAGGACTGGGCTTTTACTGGTGGACCTCACGGAAGCTGGGGGGATGGTTCCGCCTGGGGCGCGCTTGACTTTGCACCTCCTGGGGATGCCCTTGGGTGTATCTTGAGCGATGCATGGATCGTTGCCATGACAGAAGGCACGGTTATCAGGGCTGAAAACGGTGCTGTCGTCCAGGAACTGGATGGAGATGGTCTTGAGCAGACTGGTTGGACGATTCTCTACATGCATATCGAGAGCCGAGACCGGGTGAAAGTTGGGACTTATCTAAAACCTGGTGACCGTATCGGGCATCCATCGTGTGAGGGTGGATTCTCCACCGGGACGCATGTTCATATTGCCAGACGCTACAATGGGGAATGGATCCCTGCTGACCAGGAACTACCGTTTGATATTGAGGGATGGATTTCCACCGGAACCGGCGTTGAATATGATGGATTTTTAACCCGGGGCAACCGCACGGTCGAAGCCTGGAATGGACGGTCACCTGAGAACATGATTCGGCGATAACGTGAAACGAATATTTTTATTTTTTATTCTCCTCGTAATTCTTACTGGTTGTAACCTTCCTACGGCGAGCAATCCGGCATTCGTTCCCCCCTCCGAGTTGAATCTGACCCCTGGTCAGGAATGGGAAGCGCTGGTACAGGCTGCTACCCAAACAGCTCAAGCCGCACAGGTGATCAATTTCCAACCCACGTCGGAACCGGAACCCGTTGAAAACGAAGAACCGATTCCCACACCAATGCCAACCGTGACTCCGACGCGCTCCGCTGCGGAATTGGGACCGATACTGTACACTTCCATGGCGGGAGACACACTGGAAGTAGTGGCAGTACGATTCGGTGTCGATCCAGGTGAGATCACCTCTCCCCAGCCAATCCCGGAGATGGGATATATCAATCCCAATCAACTGCTGGTGATCCCGAACCGCCTCGGCAATACCACATCGAGTGTCCGTCTGCTACCGGACAGCGAAGTGGTCTACTCCCCCTCATCCATTGATTTTGATCCGGTAGGTTATGCCAAGATCGCAAACGGTTATTTGAATGAATATAAAGAATTTTGGGGTGGCGATACCAACCTGACGGGACCCAGGGTTTTAGAAAGGGTAGCTATTGACAACTCGATCAACCCCCGACTGCTTTTGGGTTTGTTGGAGTATCAAAGTAACTGGGTATCGGGACAGCCGGGCAACCTTGCAGAAAAGGATTATCCGCTCGGATATATAAGCCTGCCGGATAAAGACTTGAAACACCAGTTGATCTGGGCAGTGAACCAGCTGTCCATCGGTTATTACGGCTGGCGGGAAGGCCGATTGACGGAAATTACCTTCACGGACGGTGTGACCGCCCGGCTTTCCCCGGAAATCAACGCCGGCACCGCTGCTCTGCAGTATTATTTCGCCCAACTGTATGACAGCCAGGGCTGGATGGAAGCGACCCACCCGGAAACCGGGTTCATGGCACTGTATACCGAGATGTTTGGCAACCCCTGGCTCCGGGCGCAGGCAATTGAACCGCTGCTGCCTCCAGACCTGACTCAACCGAAAATGAACCTGCCTTTCCTGATCGGTCCGATCTGGAGCTACACCGGTGGTCCGCATGGTGCCTGGGAAAGGGATGGTTCCTGGGCAGCGATTGACTTTGCCCCATCCAGTACAGTCAGCGGCTGTGTTGATTCGGATGCCTGGGTTGCTGCCTCCGCCGCTGGATTGGTTGTGCGTTCGGAGCGCGGTATCGTCACGATCGACCTGGACGGGGACGGCTACGAACAGACCGGTTGGGTATTGGTTTACCTGCATATCGCCACGGATAGACGCATCGATGCAGGCAGTTTCGTTGATTTTGGAGATCTGCTCGGACATCCCTCATGTGAAGGTGGATATTCTACAGGGACCCACCTGCATATGGCCCGGAAATTCAACGGCGAGTGGATGTTTGCGGATGGACCGATCCCCTTTGTGCTCAGCGGCTGGCAGGCTCACGCAGGGAACGCACCCTATAAGGGAACTTTGACACGGGGTGATGATATCGTCCAGGCCAGCCAGTATGGATCCGCCGCCAGCCAGATCAAACGGTATCGTGATGATCCGTAGGAAACATATTACCAGGGTCGGGATCTTCCTGTTCTCCATGATGCTGTTTTCTGCCTGCCAGCAGCGGCCAGCTCTCTCGGCTGACATTCTAACCCCAACACAGCACTTCATTCCAACTCAGACAGATACCCCGGCACCCTCTCCAACGTTGACCCTAACCGAGCCGCCGCCAGATCCAACATCTACGGCATCACATACGGCTGTTCCCCCAACTCAGACTGCCGCTCGTACACTGGAATCCTACCCACCACCCGGCTACCTGATCCCGGACAGTGAGGTGGTCTTTTCCGCCTCCGCTGTGGAATTTGATATACAGGGCTACCTGGACTCCGCCGGAGGGTTTCTGGCAGGCTACCGGCAGTACCTGATGGTCTCGGATTGGACCAGTGGTGCAGATATCGTGTCGATGGTAGCAATCGAAAATTCAGTCAATCCAAGGCTGCTGCTGGCTTTGCTTGAATACCAGAGCGGGTGCATCTTTGATCCCCTGACCCCGGATGACCCGCTCCAGACAGCGATCGGCGCGCCTCAGGCCTGGCGCCAGGATTTGTACGGTCAATTGATCTGGGCAACCCGTGAACTGTGGAAAGGTTACTACGGTCACCTGGATGGAACACTCACTGAGTTCTCATCTGACGATGGTAAAATCTTCGCTTCCGACCCCGACCTGAACCCGGGGACGGTGGCATTACAATATTTTTTCTCCCGCCTGTACCCCAGCGACGAACTGGAGATCATCCTGGACCCAGAGACCGGATTCCCGGCATTCTACGGGCAGATGTTTGGTGATCCCTGGGCTCGTGCGCTGCAGGTAGAACCGCTGCTCCCAGAAAACCTGTCGCAGCCGGAGCTGAGACTGCCCTTCCCAGATGGGCGTTTATGGGCTTATACTGGTGGCCCTCACCCGGTTTTTGAAAAAACCGGTCCCTGGGGAGCGATTGATTTCGCCCCGGCAGCCAGTTTGAGCGGCTGTGTCGTTTCCAACGATTGGGTTCTCGCGATGGCGGACGGCCTAGTAGTACGCTCATCGGGCGGCGTTGTCATCCAGGACCTGGATGGCGACGGTCTGGAACAAACCGGCTGGGTGCTGATGTATTTACACATCGACGAGCCGGACCAGGTGATGGAAGGAACATATCTTAAAGCCGGTGACCTGGTTGGCCATCCCTCCTGTCTTGGTGGGACGTCCACCGGCACCCATGTCCATATCGCCAGGAAATACAACGGTGTATGGATCACTGCGGACAGTTCGACACCTTTTGTATTGGATGGTTGGCAGGTACATCAAGGTGAAGAAGCCTATCAAGGCACCCTGACGAAAGATGATCAGACAATTTTTGCGCATCAATACGGCTCCCTGGTCAGCCATATCTACCGGGAAGCGGATGAAAAATAGAATACGACCAAACAATAAGTCCTCCCAGCATACCCGAGCTATCAGCACTTTATTCGTCTTCCTGATCGTGATGACGGTGTTCCTGGCAGCATGTCAGCCATTCTCCCCGGAGGAACAGGCTGTATTTCAGACTCCAACAGCAACTGCCACACAAGTGATTCCTTCTCCAACACCGTTTGTGGAGCGACCTAATTATGCTCCCGGCGAACTGGTGGAGTATATTGCTCAGACCGGGGATACGCTGCCCGCGTTGGCTGTTCGCTTTAATACCACGGTTGAGGAAATCCGCGAGGCGAACACGGTCATCCCACTGGATGCCACAACGATGCCGCCGGGCTTCCCCATGCAGATTCCAATCTACTACGCTCAATTTTGGGGATCCCCCTATCAGATCATCCCCGACAGCCGTTTCATTAACGGCCCTTCTCAGATCGAGTTTGACACCCAGGCTTTCGTCGATTCACAGGAAGGCTGGCTGCGTTATTACCGGGCATACGCGGCTGGTGAAACACGCACAGGGGCAAATATCGTTGACCAGGTTGCCCGCAATTTCAGCGTCAGCCCGCAGCTTTTGCTGACATTGCTGGAATACCAGCTGGGAGCACTGACCAATCCGGACCCCCCGGTGGATCTCGAGCTGTATCCGCTGGGTCAGGAGAATGTTAATTACCGGGGTCTGTACCTGCAGCTGGTTTGGGCGGCGAACACACTCAACAACGGCTACTACCGATTTCGCACCGGCGACCTGACTTCAATTGAATTCAGTGATGGCACTTTCGAACGCCCAGACCCCTGGCAAAACGCTGCCACCGTGGCATTGATGTATTATTTCTCTCTAAACAACAGCCGAGAAGCATATGCTCTGGTGATCGGACCCGACGGTATCGCGGCTTCCTTTCAGACCTTATTTGGTAATCCCTGGGAAGTTGACGAACCTCATATCCCCGGAAGTCTTCAGCAGCCATATCTCCTGCTGCCGTTCGAAGATCACAAGACCTGGGCGTACACCGGAGGTCCTCACACCGGCTGGGGGAGCGGTGCACCATTAGCAGCGATTGATTTCGCTCCTCCCTCTGTCGCCGGAGGCTGTGTCCGCTCCGATGAGTGGAGCACCGCCATGGCGGATGGGCTGGTCATTCGTTCTGAGACCGGCATCCTGGAGCTTGACCTAGACATGGATGGAGATACCCGCACGGGATGGGTCCTGTTTTACCTCCATGTCGGGAGCGAAGACCGACCCAAGGTAGGGGAGGAATTCAAAGCAGGCGACCGTTTTGCCCATCCTTCCTGTGAGGGCGGTACCAGCACCGGTACCCATGTGCATATCGCCCGCAAATATAACGGGGAATGGATCCCTGCCGGGCAGGGTCCGCTGGCATGGAAAATGGAGGGTTGGGTGGTTGAAAATGGTGACGAACCTTATGAGGGCACGATGAGATATCTTTCTGACCGGGTGATTGCCAGTGAAAATGCCAACAGCACCAGTTTAATCACCGCCCTGCGCGAAACGACTCCATAGGTCCAGATTATTTAATTTCCATATACCAAAAATCAAATTAGCTAGTAAGGTCGATTTAAAATCTTCTCTGCAGACGGTCTCCATTACCTTTCAGCTGTATATGTTGTCCACGCAGTGGAATCTGGCAGGGGAAACACTATTCTTTTCCAGCGATGTATGGTCAGAATTCTTCCAGGAGTTCTGCAACCCCATATCGAGCGGTGATGCAGTTTTGTAGGATACAGCATAGATCAAATCATGCTCTTTAAAGAATTCAAATACAAAACTTAATAATATTAAATACTAACTTGACATTTTCAATTTATTCGATATAATATCCACGATAATACATGCGAAAAATTATATTAATTGATATTTACCATTAAAGGAACGGAATTATGCACCCACTTCCTACCCGATGTCCACTATGTGGAGGAGAAATCTCCATCACAAAAATCCACTGCAATGTTTGCGACACTACCTTAGAAGGACGCTTCACTGCAGGTACATTTGCTAACCTGAGTATGGAACAGCTGGAATTTGTCGAGATCTTCGTGCGAAATGAGGGCAAGATCAACCGCATGGAGGCTGAGATGGGTTTATCCTATCCGACGATCCGAAACCGGCTGCATGAAGTCATCCGGGCGATGGGTTATGAACCTGGCGAAACGGAGGCTCCAAAACTCAGCGACGTGGCCAGGCGGCAGATCCTGGAAGACCTCGAAGCCGGGAACATCAGCTATGAGGACGCCATGCAGATGCTGGAGGATGGAGGCGCCTGATATGACCAAAAAGACAATAGAAACCAGCATCGATCCGATCATCCGCATCGATGCGATCGGTAGAGAATTGAACGTAAAAGGCTGGGACCGCCAGGAAGTCATCCTGAAGACCAGCTCTGACCGGCAGGCCATACTGGAACAGACGGAAGATTATGTTCATGTTTCCAGCGAGGATGACTGCGTATTGTACGTTCCGCATGGCGCCTCGATCATTGTAAAGAACATCAGCAGGGATGCCCGCTTCAAATCGATCGAAGGGTCGCTCAATATTCAATCCGTTGGCAGAGATCTCATCCTGCGGGATGTGGGACCTGTGGAAATAAAAAACATCGGGATGGACCTGTCCGCAAAGCGAGTGCGCGGTGATTTGAAAGTGGGTGCGATCGGTGCCAGCGCTCTTGTCCGGGATGTGGACGGTCAGTTTGAGGCCAACACGATTGCCAGTTCCCTGCACCTGCAGGATGTGAGCGGGGGTGTGTCAGCATCGGTTGGCAGCAGTGCTTCGGTTAACCTGGCGCCTGTACCCTGGCAGGCATATTCGCTGAGAGCAGGAAATACTATTCATTGCACGCTCACAGGGGATGTAAACGCCGATATCGAAATGACCAGCGGCGCTCATCGTATTAATCTGAAACTGCCAAACCAGAAAGAAACGATCCATGAAGGCAATTACAAATTGAAGATCGGGGAGGGCGGCAGCCCGATCTCACTGATCGCCGGGAACAAGATCGAACTCAATGGCATCGATACGGATTGGGATATCGTCGATGAATTCGATGTTGATTTTGGACAAGAATTTGGATCGATGGCCGATGAGATCGCCGATCAGGTTACCAACCAGATTGAAACCCAGATGAGCATTTTAGAGGATCAGCTGAATATCCAATTAGGCTCGCTGGCAGATAGCATGGATTTGACTGGATTGCCGGAAGAGCGGGCTGAAGAAGTCCGCATCCGTCTTGAACAAGCCCGCCAGCGGGCTGCCGAAAGGGCTGAAGCCGCTGCAGAACGCGCCCAGGAACGGCTGGAACGAAAATTAGCAGCAGCTCAGCGAAAAGCAGAACGCAAAGCCAGAGCAGCGGCAGCTCGAAAAGCACGCAAGGAAGATGAAAAACATGGCTCACGGGCTGGTTTTACACCATTTTCGGTATCATCGAGAACAGAGGGTGATCCAGTCTCCGATGAAGAGCGTTTGATGATTTTAATTATGCTCCAGGAAAACAAGATCAGCCTAGAAGAAGCGGAAGAATTACTGTCTGCCCTGGAAGGCAAATAACTGGGAGGCTGGAATGTCCTACGATGCGGAAAGAGCCAAAATCCTCGAAATGATCCAGCAGGGGAAAATATCAGCAGAAGAAGCCCTGCAGCTATTGAACGCCGTGCAGGGAACCGATCAGCTCGAAGCAGGCGAATTTTATGAAGAAGACCCGGATATCTACCTGGCGGGCGACCCATTGCCTGATCCCCTTGAAAGTGAAAGCGTACCATCTGAAACATTTCGTCCTACCGATGCCCGCAGTGATGTCAGCGCGGACATCCGCAAATGGAAGAGCTGGTGGCTGATCCCATTTTGGGTGGGAACCGGGGTGACAACCCTGGGAGGATTGCTGATGTTTTTTGCGTACCAGGCAAATGGTTTTTCATTCTGGTTTGCCTGCTCCCTTTTCCTTTTCCTGATCGGGGCTGGGTTGATGGCACTGTTTTGGGGCACCCGGAATTCCCCCTGGCTGCATATCCGTGTCAACACAGGGAAGGATGAATTTCCACGCCGGATTGCCCTCAGCTTCCCACTGCCGATCCGGCTGACGGTATGGGGTCTCCGGATTTTCAGAGGGCGTATTCCCAACCTGGATATGGAAGGGATTGACGACCTCGTGCTGGCATTGAAGGACAGCATCACCCCAGAAGATCCATTATTTGTCGATGTAAACGATGAAGTCGACGGGGAAAGCGTACAGATTTTTATTGGATGATGGAATTGGCGCAACTGACAGGTTTAGCAAAGACAAGATTGAGGAAATCCTGAAAAGGCTTTCTCGGAAGGTTGGTAAAAAATGGCATCCGAAAATCCCAAACCCACCATGCTGAAGGAACTGATTTCCACGATTGTTGTGTGGTTCAAACGAATAAGAAGATTTATTCGACCCGATAATTTTTCCACGGAAGCCAATCGAAACAGAATCTTTGTCAGTGAATAATCTGAGAAATAACACTGCCTAAAAATCGGCGGTGAATGAAGAAACAACACAGGAGGTCGTATGGCCACAGTAGAAGAACGCATGAAAATCTTAAAATTGATCCAGGATGGGAAGATCACAGCAGAAGAGGGGGCCAAGCTGCTTTCCGCTCTGGGATCCAGCACCCGGCGTCCAAGTCCGCGGCCGCGCAGCACATTCAGCTCTCGTTATATGCGTGTGCGTGTTACCGACACGACAACCGGGAAAGCAAAGGTCAATGTCAACTTGCCACTCAAACTGGTGGATGCTGGTTTAAATATCGCTGCCCAGTTCACTCCGGACCTGGATGTGAGCAATATCATGGAAGCCATCAATGAGGCTGTCGATGAAAACATGATCGGCAAGATCGTGGATGTAGTTGACGAAGAAGATGGTGAACACGTAGAGATCATCATCGAATAAAGAAAGGTCGAAAAATGATGAATGGCGAAAGGATTGAACGTCGATTCGACGTCGGCTCGGATGCGTGTTTACTGGTCAGTAATATCCGGGGGCGAATTGACATCCAGCCTGGTCCGGCTGGCAGGATCGACATTATCGCCGTAAAAGAAACGAATAGCGGTGATAGCGAACGAACACAGATCCACATCGGTCAGGATGCTGATGGACGGGTGACTGCCCGTACGGAATTCCCGGATAATCCGACTTGGTTCTCCTTGAGTAAACCATGTAAAGTAAATTATCAGGTGAGCGTACCGCAATCCTGCAGCCTGACTCTCAAAGGAGTCAGCAGCCAGATTAATGTGAGCAGTGTGGAGGGTTCGGCTCATATCCGATCTGTCAGCGGAAAGATCGAAATTGAAAAGCTGACTGGCGATCTGGACGTTCGCAGCATCAGCGGATCGATCAAGGGCACTGGTGTTATTGGTGAACTGCGTGTTGATACAGTCTCGGGATCGGTTCATTTACTGGAATCGGATGTGTCCCTGGCGCATGCAAAAACGGTCAGTGGGGCGATCCGGCTGGAGACTCCACTGCGGGAGGGTCCCTATGACTTCGACAGCGTTTCCGGAAGGGTGATTTTAATCGTCCCGGTCGCTTCGGCTTTCGAAGCTCACCTGAAATCGATGAGCGGACGGTTGAAGACAACTCTGCCCGGGAATATGATCCACAAAAACGGCCGCAGAGCCAACATGATTGTCGGTGAGGGTGGGCCTCAAATCATTCTGAAGAGTATCTCCGGCAATCTTTATATCGTAACTTCCGAGAGCGAAGTCGCCAAAGCTGAAACGGTGAAATCTGAAGAAAAGAAAGAAGCGGATCCAAAACGAATGGCGGTTTTGAACCGCATCGAAAGCGGAGAGATCGATGTCGATCAGGCTATCCGCGAACTGACATAGGAATTACAGCAATAACGTGGTTGCTGTTTCCATCATAATTGGACGGATCTCCACGCCTGGATGGATCCGTCCTTTTTTTATCAGTCATATGGGTAGAGACTCAAACGCGGAAATATTTCAATGATAAACGAATCCATTTGGTCGGTGCTAAGGGACTGATGGTTTTATTTTTGTTGTACAATATTCTTTCATAAGGACTGTTCGTAATAATTATGGAATCTAAGAATAAACCAAAAGGTATGCTGGGTTTTACGCTGGTAGCCATCGGTCAGGCGGTCTCTCTGATCGGCAGCGGGATGACCCAGTTTGCCATCGTTATCTGGGCGTGGCAAGTCAGCGAACAGGCGACAGTACTGGCACTGGCTGGGTTCTTTTCGTTTGGACCGACCGTTCTGGTCAGCCCGTTTGCTGGCGCCCTGGTCGACCGCTGGAACCGCAAACTGGTGATGATGCTCAGCGACCTGGCGGCAGGTCTGGGCACTGTCGTCCTGCTGATTCTTTACATCACCGGCAGCCTGGAGATCTGGCACCTGTATGCCCTGGGGGCTTTTGAAGGCATCTTCCAGGCATTTCAGTGGCCGGCATTCTCAGCCGCGATTTCCACGATGCTGCCCAAAGAACAGTATGCCCGAGCCAACGGGATGCTCGAACTCGCCCGGGCTGGTTCCGGCATACTTGCCCCGGCACTGGCTGGCGCACTGATTGCTTTTATCGATATCAGCGGTGTGATGGTTGTGGATATCATCACCTTTGTCTTTGCGATTGGTATGCTGTTCATTATTCATGTTCCCCAGCCAAAAATTACCGAAGAAGGTTTGCAGAGCCGGGGGAATATCTGGCAGGAGGCCGCTTTTGGTTTTAAATACATCTGGCAGCGGAAGAGCCTGTTCTGGCTGCAGGTGGTCTTTTTCGCTATTAACCTGACGGCGACCTTTGGTTTTACGGTCCAGGCAGCGATGATATTAGCCCGCACGGAGAACAATGCCGCTATCCTGGGCAGCGTACAGTCGATCGGTGCCGTTGGTGGAGTTGTAGGCGGCATACTGCTGAGCACCTGGGGAGGACCGAAACGGCGCATCCACGGCGTGCTTTTGGGATTGATTGGAGAAAGCATCCTGCAGCAGATGCTGATGGGGGTGGGGCGCTCCCTGCCGGTGTGGGCTGTAGCCGCTTTCACTGGTTCTCTTATGCTCCCGATCATCAACGGGTCCAGTCAGGCGATCTGGCAGGCGAAAGTACCGCCGGACCTGCAGGGCAGGGTTTTCTCGGTACGACGGCTGATCGCTCAGATCACCGCACCATTTGCCATGCTGCTGGCAGGTCCGCTGGCAGATTATGTATTCGAACCGGCTATGGCTCCAGGTGGTGCACTCACTCCTGTGCTCGGGGGCATTTTTGGTACAGGACCGGGTGCAGGAATGGCGCTGATGTTCATCATTTCAGGGATGCTGGGGGTAGGTGTTGGCGTTGCCGGGTATCTCAATCCATTGGTGCGCAACGTCGAAGATCTGATGCCGGACCACGACCAGATCCCTGCTGCGACATCACCTGGAGTGTCTGACCATCCGGTTGAGATATACACGCGAGAGTTGCGTGAGAAACTGGAGAACCTGCTGGACCTGAGGCAGGGACTGCTCCAGTTTGAAGATTCCCCGGAGCGCGATGAAGCCCTGCGCCAGGTGCGCGACGAACTGCGCCAATTGGGGCGGCGCGAGCTATAAGCTTTAGTCACTCAACAAGGGGGTTACGTGCGTCTCGAGCATTTCCAGGCTGATCGGTCCGTGCCAGGCCAGGCGTACCTGACCGCTGGGGTCGATCACATAGGAAGACGGCAGGTGATTGCTCTTGAAGGCGCGGAAGATCTCGGATCCCGGATCCAGCCATATGGGGAGTGATAGTTCGTGATTTTCCACGTATTCAACTACCTCATCGGCTTTATCCCCCGCGTTGACAGCAACGAGCGTAAATCCATCAGCCTGGTGGGATGCCAGATAAGCCTCGAATTCGGGCATTTCTGCTTCACAGAACGGGCAAAAGATCGCCCACTGGTTGACCAGCACTACCTGTCCGTTCAGCTCCGAGAGCGATATGGGATTCCCCTCCAGGGTGGTTAAATTCAGGGAAGGTGCCGAATAGTCCACTGCTGCAGGGACGACTGACGGGATTCGCCGTGAACCGTACTCGAAATAGGAAATCGGCTCCTTAGCGGCTTCCGGCTGGTCTGGATTCAGCCCGCGGACAGCGAAAACCAGAATGATCAGCAAAACAACACCCAGCAGCAGGTATAAGATTTTTCGCCGGGGTTTCTTTTTCTCGTAAGGATTCTGATAGCGCATCATCGGGATTTAACCTGTACCATCATTATAGCTGAAATCAGAATTGTTCAGGCTTAAACTTGTAGACCCGAGCAGCGCATTTCGAGAAAATATATAGGGGATCATACCGCTCCGATACAATTAACGCTCGAAACCCNNCGATACAATTAACGCTCGAAACCCGGTTTTATTTCGTAACCTTTCCCCTATAAGTGCATCTAAATGAATGGTAACTATGAAAGCACTAAACATGATGTCGAACGGTAAACAGCAGACAAATGAAAAGGAAAGCCTCAGACTCGAGCTGGAGGCACCATTGGAAAAATCCACACAGGATCACGATGAGATAAGAGCTGGTGATCTGTGTCCCAGATGTCAGCAAGCCGAGATCGACTACGATGGAATGCTTAACCTGGTCTGCCCGGAGTGCGGTTTCGTCCTGGCAGGCTGCTTTACCTGATAATAATCAACACATCCCGTTGGGATGGAAAGAGGAGATACACATAAAATGGAAAAATTATTGAATGAAGAAATTCGCAACCAGGTCCAAGAGATCTTTGCAGACTTCCAGAATCCCGTTCATGTCTTGTTCTTCGGCAAGAAAGACGATTGTGATTTTTGTGATGACACCCTGCAGCTGGTCTCTGAAGTGGCAGAATTGACCGACAAAGTCGAAGTGGTTGAATATGATCTGGTGGAAGATGCAGACATCGCCGCCCAATACAATGTCGAAATGGCACCCGGTCTGGTGATCGCGGCCAGTGATGGGGATACGGTACTTGACTACGGCATTCGATTTGCCGGGATCCCTTCCGGGCATGAGTTCAGCACACTGGTTAACGACCTGGTGATGGTTTCGACCCGCGATTCCGGTTTGAATCAGAAGACCCGTGACTTCCTGGCGGAACTATCCGAACCGGTCAAACTGCAGGTTTTTGTCACACCTACCTGCCCATACTGCCCGCGTGCGGTTGTCCTTGCTCACAAGATGGCATTGGAAAGCGCCATGGTGCAGGCGGAAATGGTTGAAGCGACCCAATTCCCGCAGTTATCACAGGAATTAGGTATCAGCGGCGTGCCGAATACCTATATCAACCGGGATGGATTTGTCCTTGGGGCTGTTCCCGAAGGAAAAATGGTCGAAGAAATGACCAATCTGTTTGGTAAAAACTAAGACAAATTTACGGGTGGGTTCTCCAGTCCATTACTGGTATCTGGTGGAGAACTCACAGTTTTATTATCGACATAGAATTTACAGGAGTGTACTGAATGGCAAGCAATAAAAAACAACCCCGTGTGATTTTGTTCACCACACCGAGCTGTTCTTACTGCAGGACAGCAAAGAAATACCTGCGCCAGCGCGGCATCCGCTTTAAGGATGTCGATGTTTCCAAAGACCAGCGGGCCGCGAAAGATATGGTCCGCAAGAGCGGTCAGCAAGGCGTACCGGTGATCGATATCGGCGGAAAAGTGATCGTTGGTTTTGACCGCCCCAAGATTGACAAATACCTTGGCTTGAACTAAAACGGTGGTGACTCACCAGCTTTACCAGGAATATTGGACAAGGACATCAGATGAAAATTGCATTCATTACCGATGATGGAGAGACCATCAGCAGTCATTTTGGGCGGGCAAAACATTACAAGATTTTTACTGTTGATGAAAAAGAGATCGTTCACGAAGAGCTGATCGATAAACCATACCATACGGATGAACATCATTCCCATGACCATGATCACCATCATGGCACTGGTCACAGCCCGGGTAAATTCAAACCGATTGCAGACTGCGATGTGCTGGTCTGCGGTGGGATGGGCGAACCGGCGTATCAAAGAGCTCAGCAAAAAGGTCACCAGGTTTATCTGACTGGTGGTAAGATCAAAACAGCACTGGATTCCCTGCTGAATGATGAGCTGCAAAGTGATCTGCGCAGGGTCCACAAACACTGAGTTGAACTTATGGCAAAATCAAACCGGAAGAAGCGCAAGAAGAAAAAGACCAACGTCATTCCATTGCTGATCATCGGCGCTGGGCTGGTACTGGTAGCAGTAGTTTTATCCGTATATTTAACAAGAGATAAGAGTGAAGTGCAGGCCGCGATTGGTGAAGGCGACACCCTGGCAAATGGGATGCGATCCGCTATCCCAGCTAAAGTGGAGTTCGAAGCACCGGAGCTAAACTTGAGAACTATATCCGGCGAAAAAGAGTCTCTGGCAGATTACCGGGGTAAAGTGGTCCTGGTCAACAATTGGGCGACATGGTGCCCACCCTGCACAGCCGAAATGCCGGAACTGCAGGCATTTTACGAAGAACACGCTGATGATGGTCTGGTGATTGTTGCGGTGGAAGCCGGTGAACCAGCTTCTCAGGTGGCAAAATTTGTTGAAGAAAATGGGCTGACATTCCCTGTTTGGTTGGATCCGTGGCAGGAATCCATTAAGGCATTCCAGGCTCCGAGCCTGCCGAATTCATTTGTGATCGACCAGGGTGGAACTGTGCGACTGGCATGGACAGGAGCGATAAGCCAGGGGATGCTGGAGCGCTATGTCACACCCTTATTAAGCGATTGATTGTTCAGAAGCAACTCAAGGATGAAGTTATGAAAGCAAAAGTTACATGGAATGAAAAATTAGCCTTTACCGGGACAGCGGATTCAGGTTTTACCATTCCGCTGGATGCTAAAGAAGAATCCGGGGGGATGGGTACCGGTTTTATGCCGATGGAATTGATGGCTATGAGTCTGGCTGGATGCACATCGATGGATGTGATCTCGATCATGAGCAAGAAGCGCCAGGATGTGACCGATTTTGAGGTGCATGTGGATGCTGATCGTGCAGAAGAACACCCCAAGGTATTTACCAAAGCGGTGATCGAATACATATTTATCGGCAAAGGAATCGATGAGAAGGCTGTCCGCCGCTCGATTGAGCTTTCCGCGGAACGCTACTGCCCCGCGCAGGGGATGCTCGGCAAGCTTATTCCCATCGATTTGAAGTACAAGATCTATGAAGACGAAGGCGACGGCCAGCGAAGTCTGGTGGTCGAAGGCGAATATCAACCCGAAAAAGTATAGATTACCAGCACCTCCTCTTTCTGTGTCGGTCCCCGCACTTTAACACGGTGCGGGGATCCCCTTTTAAACAACATTTAAGTATAGTCTAATAAACAATAGGCGCAGGACACATGATTTATGGCAATCCGATGAAAGAATAGTAAAATCAAATATCTTGTCGAAGGAGAAATGCGATGAATAATAATAGATCGATCTGGTTGATCATTCTTGGGGTGGGATGTGCATTAATCCTGTGTNNGTAGCGGCGTCCTTTTTTGTTTTCACCCGAAGTACTACATCACAATCCACGCCTGAAGCTGTGGTTGCCGTAACGGTGGAAGTGATCCAGCCTACGGAATTGGCTATTCCCCTGGAAGAAGCGACTCTCCCCGCGCCAACTGAAACCTCTCTCCCAACTGAACAAGCGACTGTGACGGAACCAACCTTAACTCCTTCACCCACCCTGGAATCGACCTTGCCTGAACCGACTGAAAGCGGTCCTACGCTGACAGGCAATCAGCAGATAAATGAATATTATTTGTTTGATGATTTTTCGTCGGAGGCTTTAGGTTGGCCAGTTTATGATGATGGCATGACCCTTTTGGAATATGATAATGAGGCTTACCATATCCAAATCCTGGAGCCCGAATATTATGATTGGGCTTACATCCCGGCAGACTTCATCCCTTATGAAATCTGGTTTGATGTCCAGGGTCCCTCTGATTCACAGGAAGGTACATTTGGCGTCTTCTGTCATTTCCAGGATGCAGATAATTATTATTTTGTCGAATTTGATCTGGCGGGAAGCTCGTACTATATCGGTCAGATAATTAATGGCGAATTTATCCTCCTAACCACGGAAAATCCCGATACCAATGATTGGCAATTAACGAACGAAATTATCACTCCTCCCACATCTGTCAACCGAATTGGAGTCAGCTGCTACATGGAATCAATCATGCTGACAATTAACGACCAGTTTGTAGATGAGGTCAGCGTCGACCAGGTTTTCGATCAGCCCGGCGAAGCCGCGTTCTTCGTTTACACATTCGATACTGCTGGGGAACAGGGATATCAGGTCTGGATTGACAACGTGGAAGCTTATGAGCCACAGCAGTAGGCTGGAACCTGGGGAGTTCTACGAATTGTTCTGCAACAAACTATCATTGCACCAGATGAGCGTAAATATTAGTGGTACGGATCAGCGATGCTTCGTTTCACTCAGCATGACAAACAATTTTTATGCGCCGAATCTGTCATACAGCGCGCAGTATTGCTTAGTAGTTGAGTGAGTTATTAAGCTCATCTGGCGCCAATTATCTTGATGGATATCATTGATTGAGTCGAAAAACCAAAAGAATTATCAACCCGGGAGTTACCATATAGTCCCGGGTTGATTTTTTATTTCTGCCATATGTGTGCAGGAAAAATCATTCGAAAACATGGCAAAAGAGTGATGTCGTTATGCAACGAGTTCAAATCTCATGCTGATTAAAATTCACCTGTAGTGCATCCAACACCGGTCCATGCCGGGAAATAAAATAATACTGCTCATCACTGCTCTGCTTTTTGCGAGTCTCTTCACAAAAAAAATCGTCCCAGCATGTCGGCAGAATTAAAATAAAAAGGCGTGTCTAAAACACACCTTCGATGAAATTTGTTAATTTTTTTATGCGCTGGGTTCCCGATTCTTTAACCAGTTAAAAATTCGTCCAGGTCTAATCGCTGGTACAAGCGCTCGCGCACATCCGGTGGGACTTCCGGCGAATCTTGTTCCGCCGTGGCGTGGTACAGGTAGATCGTTTTCTTCAATGTATCGACAACGATGCGGCAGTCATCACAGGAAGCGATGTGCTTCTCAATCTCCAAACAAAGCGTTTCGCTGATCGATCCATCGACATAATCGGAGAGAGAGTCCAGTAAATTGTGGCAGTTCTTATGTTCGTCCATCTTTCACCACCTATACCTGAAAACGCGATAGTTGAGCGTCTTCCAATTTTTTCCCGAAATATACAGATAATTCTTCTCGCAATTTCATCCGGCCTCGGGAAAGCCGGGTCTTGACGGCACTTTCAGATAAGTCGAGAATTTCAGCCGTCTCCCGTGTTGAAAGTCCTTCCACATCCCGCAGTAAGAACACGATCCGCATCGATTCCGGGAGGGATTCTACCGCTTGATCGAGAATTTCCCTGGATTCTGCGGACATCAGGTCCTTTTCCGGCAGACAGCACCAATCGATGATTTGTTGAGGAATTTCATCCCCGTCATCGGTTTGATAAGGTTTGTCCATCGATACCGTGTTGTCTTTCTGCCTGCGTATGAACATCAATGCTTCGTTGGTGGCGATCCTGTACAGCCAGGTTGAGAGACTGGAGCGACCCTCGAAATCTTCGATATGATCAAACGCTTTAATGAAAGTCTCCTGCAAGATGTCCTCCGCGTCCTGTGTATTGCGGAGCATTTTTAGAGCCAGGCGATAGATCGGACCGGAATGGGTTTCCACAAAGCGGGCGAATTCTGCCTTGTCACCAGCCTTGAGTTTCTCCAGAGAGATTTTTTCTTGCTTGTCTTTAGTCATTTAGATGCATTTTTCTACTTAAACGTTACCTGGGAATCTACCGATTCCATGTGTTGATTCTAACATAATCCAATCATGAACTTATCCATAGGTAGTGTACTCAATATTCATGAGTCTCTGATAAGTTCTTATTTGCTCTGGTGAACATTACCTCATAGATTAGCAACTGTGAGTGGAATCGAAGTTTCTCCATCTGTAAAAAACCTTAGAGAATTTTAGAATTTGGATATAAGTCAGTGCATTGGTAATAAATAAGTGATTCCTATTTATAACATACTGCAACAATGGACAACCTTATACTGTGACAAACATCTAACCTATTTGTGACAAGCTGTACTTTTCTACAATTTTGGTTTTGTTTATACTGACAATGCGTTTAATTCCGATGGTCTTTATATACATCCTTCGGATGCAGACATGCCGCACCACAATGACAATGAAGCGACAATGCTAAACCATAGTTTATAAGCTATCGGTTTATCGTCGTTTGACAATTTAAATGGAAAGCGCACGGTGAAACCAGTGAGAGTCTGGTGCCGTCCTGCAGGTGTGAATTTATCCAGGCGCAATCTAAACGCTCGATATTTCGACCAGGACACCCGACCGATCCGCCAGCATATCACCGTTCTTCCAAAGAATACTCGTGACAGTTTAAGGAGCAAGAGCAGAGTTTACAAGCGCATAAATGCTACTAAATAATGCTCATAATTTTATTGGCATCAGCTATTGAACACAAAAATCCAATCTGTAACCTTCGAGGAGGCATTACGAATGGAAAAAATTACCATTGATCTGCCAGCTATGTATGGCGATCACCATGTCTTAGAGGTACGACGGATCCTGCAAGCTATCGATGGTGTCGAAGACATCCATGCCAGCAGCGGGTTCCGTGCAGCCGAAGTGAACTTCGATCCAGAAAAAACCAGTGAAGCGGAGATCACCAGTAAGCTTGATGAAGCCGGTTATATCGGGGAATTACCAATCCCAGTCGAATTAGATACAGCGGCGTATCATGGGGGAAACGACAAAGGGACATTTTTCCGGCATACGGCAGCATTCTCACAAACCAAGAATGTCGTTAATTTTGGACAAACTGTCGCCTACGAAGGTCGGCCTCTATGGCCCTGCCCGGGAATGAGTCCACTGGAAAATATCGATGTTCGTGATGAATAGGATTTGACTGGTAAGGAGAACATAGAATGGCAAAAAAGAAAAAGACCCCCCAAGAACATTCAATCGATCCAGCAGCACAGGAGATGCTCATCCGCGCCGATGAACTCGGTGTAGGGACCGCATTTACCCGGGCAGAGGATATGTCTCCCTGTAATATCGGTTCTGCCGGTATGTGTTGCAAAATCTGCGGTATGGGACCCTGCCGGCTTACCAAAGAAGGTTCCACCGGCGTTTGTGGCGCTACCATTGATACCATCCAGGCTCGCAACCTGATTCGCGCCATCGCCGCCGGTGCCGCCGCTCACTCCGACCACGGCCGGGATATGGCTTTCACCCTCAAAGCGGTCGCCAATGACGAGGCCGAAGGCTATGTGATCCGCGACGTCGCCAAGCTGCGCACAGTTGCCTCATATTACGATATCCCGATAGAAGATCGCTCCCCGAAAGAGATTGCCAATGATCTGGCTGACCTTTATATTGCCCAATTCGGCCAGCAAAATGGCGAAGTGGTCCTCACCAAACGAGCCCCCAAGAAACGGCAGGAGATTTGGCGGCAGAATGGAGTCGTGCCCCGCGGCATCGACCGTGAAGTCGTCGAAGCCCTACACCGCACCCATATCGGTGATGACCAGGATCCCGAACATATTCTGCAGCATGCCGTCCGCACCTCACTTGGTGATGGCTGGGGAGGCAGTCTGCTAGCAACTGACATCTCTGATATCCTGTTCGGCACTCCGGCACCGATCCTCGGACAGGCAAACCTGGGCGTCCTCAAGGACAACATGGTCAACGTGGTTGTGCATGGTCACGAACCAACTCTCAGCCAGATGATCGTTGCCGCTTCTCAAACGCCTGAGATCATCCAGTACGCCAAAGATGCTGGAGCAGAGGGCGTCAACCTGTCCGGTATCTGCTGCACCGCCAACGAAATCCTGATGCGCCAGGGCATTCCGGCTGCCGGCAACTTCCTGCAGCAGGAGCTGGCCATCCTGACCGGCGCGGTAGAAGCCATGGTCGTCGACGTGCAGTGCATCATGCAGGCGCTTGTCAACCTGGCGGACAATTTCCACACCAAGATCATCACCACCTCACCGAAGGTCAAGATCAAAGGCGCCACACATATCGAGTTCGATGAGCACAAAGCACTGACAATCGCTAAAGAAATTCTCAAAGAAGCAATCAACAATTTCAAGAACCGTGGATCGACCCAGATCCCCGACGTGCGTGAAGATCTTGTTCCCGGTTTCTCACACGAATATATCAATTACATGCTGGGTGGCTCTTATCGGTCATCCTTCCGCCCACTGAACGATGCGGTGATGTCCGGGCGCATCCGCGGGATCGCGGCCATCGTTGGCTGCAACAATCCACGCAGCCAGCATGACTACCTGCACACTCACGTCACCAAAGAACTGCTCAAACAAGATGTCCTGGTAGTCGAGACCGGATGCGGTGCGATTGCCAGCGCCAAGATGGGCTTCCTGCTCGGTGATGCCGGCCTGGATAAAGTTGGACCTGGTTTAAAGGAAATCTGNNAGAATCCTGACTGTCCTGACCCAGATCGTGGAAGAAGGCGGCCTGGGCGATGACATCGATCAGGTGCCTGCTGTCGGTTTGGCCCCGGAATGGATGAGCGAGAAAGCGCTGTCCATCGGCACCTACTGCGTTGCTTCCGGTGCTTACGTGATCTTCGGCGGCAGCTCACCGGTTGGCGGCATGCCAGACCGGGTCTCTGACAGCGATATCGTCTCTGGACTGATCAGCGAAGGCTGGGAGAAACTGTACGGTGGGAAGCTGGAATTCATCCCTGACCCCGATGAAATGATCCGCAAGACACTGGAACACATCGATACAAAGCGCGCCGAGCTCGGCCTGCCGGAATACGATCCATCCAAGTTCGGGCAGAGTGGAGATAATCGCATGCTCGAATTAGAATCCCTCCCGCTCTCAGAACGCAAAGAAGCGCTCTACGGCGTGGCAGCAGATTAGGAGGATTAATTTATATGTCCCGTTACATAGCAACCCGCGCCATTCGAGGCGCAAATGCTCTGGTAACTGAAGCAGAACTAATGCTTCGGAAAACTCTGGACGAGAAAGGTCCAGACACCCCGGTTGAATTTCCAAATACGGCATATTATTTACCGTTGATCTATGGAATGACCGGAAAAGAAATAACAACTGTCGGGCAGTTGAAACCTGTATTAGAACACGCCCGGGCGCTGTTGCACCCGGTCCCTGCCGGTCAAAAATGGACGCCTTACCTGGGTGAAACCCTGGATGGTGGGATGGCGACTTTGTTGGCGGCAGAGATCATCGAAGCGATCCGCTTTGTTTACGGTCTGCAGCCAGAAAAGATGCCAGGCATCGAGCTGGCTGGCGGCACATCTTACTCCGAGAATGGAGACGGATTGTACGATCATCTTAATGGACCGATCGATGACATCCAGCTACGTTCCTGGGGCATCCAGCTGGTGGACGGCCGTATGCCAGGATTTGCTGCCATTGTTGGCTGTGCAAAATCCAATGAAGTCGCAGTCAAGATTGTGCGTGAGCTGCAGAAACGCAACATCCTGACCTTCCTATCAGGGAACGTGAATGGCCGCAGCATCATCGACCAGCTGGTGGAAGAGGGCGTCGAATTGGGTTATGACACCTACACCGTTCCGTTCGGTACGGACACAATCAGCGCTATCTATGCACTTGGATTTGCGACCCGCTCTGCCCTGACCTTTGGTGGTATTAAGGCTGGTGAGGCTCGTGATATCCTGCTGTACAATCGTGAACGCGTTTTTGCTTTCGTGCTCGCTCTGGGCGAGGTGGATGATCTCAAATATGCCGCTGCTGCCGGTGCGATCAATTTCGGGTTCCCGGTGATTGCCGATACCGTCATTCCGGAGATCCTGCCCACCGGTATTACCAGATATGAACATGTCGTCTCCATGCCATTCAATGAAATTGAAGCGGAGGATGATCTGGCACGGGCTGAACGTCTGGTGCAGAAATGCATTGAAGTTCGCGGTGTCAAACTTAAGATGACCGAAGTTCCCGTCCCCGTTCCGTACGGCTCTGCCTTCGAAGGTGAGGTCGTCCGCAAGACGGATATGCGCGTTGAATTTGGCGGCAAATATTCTCGCTGTTTTGAATATCTTTACATGGCGCCCATGGATGAAGTCACCGACGGCAAGATCACGATCGTGGGTGATGGCTTTGAAGATGTAGATGACAAAGGTGCCATGGACATGGGGATTGTCGTCAAAGCGGCTGGCCGACAGATGCAGGAAGATTTCGAGCCTGTTCTCGAACGCCAGATCCACTATTTCGTCAACGGTGCCTCTGGCATCCAGCACATCGGTCAGCGAGATATCGCCTGGATCCGTGTCTCCAATGCTGCTCACGAAAAGGGCTTCAACCTGGAGCACTTCGGTAAGATCCTGCATGCTCGCTTCCACGCTGATTTTGGTGCTATTGTCGATAAAATCGAAGTTACGATTTACACGGAGAAAGAACAATTCGACAGCTGGCTGGAAAAAGCACGGAAAGCTTACGATTATCGCAACAAGCGCCTGGAAGACCTCAAGGACAACGCTGTTGATGAATTCTACTCCTGCACGCTGTGCCAGTCTTTCGCACCCGACCATGTGTGCATCGTCAGCCCGGAACGGCTGGGTCTGTGCGGTGCTTACAACTGGCTGGACTGCAAAGCCTCCTATAACATCAACCCGACTGGTCCAAACCAACCGATCAAGCTGGGTAAGCTGATTGATGATGAAGTTGGATACTGGCAAGGCACCTTAGACTACGCCAAGGTCGGCTCCCATGGGGCCGTCCAGGATGTTTCCATGTATTCGATCATGGAAAACCCGATGACCGCCTGTGGATGTTTCGAATGTATTGTCATGTATATCCCGGAAGTCGAAGGCGTGATGGTTGTCAGCCGTGAAGATACCGGCATGACCCCTGCCGGGATGAAATTCTCCACCCTTGCTGGTATGGCTGGCGGTGGTATCCAGACTCCAGGTGTGATGGGTGTTGGCAAGTTTTACCTGGTCAGCCCGAAATTTATCTCCGCTGATGGCGGTTTCAAACGTGTTGTCTGGATGAGCGCGTTCCTCAAAGAAAGCATGTCTGCAGAGTTCCAGGCAGTCGCCGAGCGAGAAGGCATTCCTGACTTGATCGACAAGATCGCAGACAGCTCGAGTGTCACCACGGTAGAAGAATTGCTAGAATGGTTGAAAGAGAAGAATCACCCGGTTCTTGAAATGGACACGATGGCTCGGGAAGCCAGGGAGATCCCCACCGCGGAGGATGAGACCATTGCTAAAGCTGAAGCCGTTGTTGAAGCTCACGCTGCCAAACCCAAGGTTGAAGAAAAGGCTGCAGAAGATAAGATCGGAGAAACAAAACCCGAACCGGAACCCAAGCCAGAACCCGCAAAGCCGGCACCTGAAGCTCCACAACCAGCGGCACCCGCCGCTCCTGGCAGTGCCGAGCGTGCTGTGGAGATCCTGCGCAGAGCACTGGTCGCCGCCCTGGCGGAACTCGGTGGTATCGACTCAGACGCATTACAGCAAGCTGCAGCACCCTCTGTGCCTGCTGCTCCACAAGCCCCACCGGTTGATGTGGAGGCTGCACCTGCTGAAAAGAAAATTGAACTCCCACCGGATGAAGCCTGGTTGGATGCCGATACCAAGACCGAAGTCGTCAAGGAAAAATGGTCAGGTAAAGTCCGTGAAATTACCATCGGTGCCACTGCCGAAGAAGGCGGTACCCGTACCAGCAAAGTGACCATCGGCGGTGAAACAGCCATGCCGTTTATGACCTTTGAAGGTGAAAATCCACACGCTCCTGTGATTGCTATGGAGATCAGCAACCGTCGGCCAGAAGATTGGTCTGATTTGCTGCTGGAAGAATGGGGTGATGTGGTAGACGATCCCGGCAAATGGGCAAAAGCCGCTGAAGACGCCGGTGCAGATCTTCTGGTTCTTCACCTGCAGTTGACCGATAAAGATGGCAACCCGACTGCTCCGGAAGATGCTGTCGGAGCCACAAGCAAGGTCCTGGAAAACAGTGGATTACCTCTGGTAGTCATCGGACCCGGACAGGCAGAAGTCGACAATAAATTGCTCGTTGCCATCTCGGACGCTTTCAAAGGCGAACGTTTGGTGCTGGGATCTTGCGAGGACAAGAACTACCGCACGATCGTCGCCAGTGCCCTGGCAAATGGTCACCTGGTGACTGCAAAAACTGCCATGGATGTCAATCTGGCGAAACAATTGAACATCTTGATCAGTGATATGGGATTATCCCTGGAACGGGTTGTGATGGATCCGACAACTGGCGCCCTGGGCTACGGTTTCGAATACGGCTACTCCGTCATGGAGCGCCTGAGACTGGCCGCCCTGCAGGGAGACAGCATGACACAACTGCCAATGATCGTCACCCCCGGTGAAGAAAGCTGGAAGACCAAAGAATCTAAGGTCGGTGAAGGTGTGCCCGATGAATGGGGTGATTGGAAAGAACGAGCGATCACCTGGGAAACCCTCACCTCCACAATGCTCATCGAATCTGGCGCGAACATTGTCGTCATCCGTCACCCGGAGACCCTGCGTCGCACTCGAACCGCCATTGAAGACCTGATGAAAGAGTAACAGGGAAGGAGCTAATAAATGGCACTATCTGGTATACAAATTTACAAAATGCTTCCGCAAACCAACTGTAAGGATTGCGGTTTCCCCACCTGTCTGGCATTTGCCATGAAACTGGCTGCCAAACAGGTTGAATTGTCCCTCTGCCCGCATGTCAGCGAAGAGTCCCAGGCGAAATTATCTGAGGCTTCCGCACCTCCAGTGCGGCCCATCGAATTGAAGTCTAACGGTCATTCGGTCGTATCGGGCAATGAGGTCGTACTCTTCCGTCACGAGAAGACTTTCTACAGCCGCCCCGGATTGTTCCTGCGGGTACGCGATACTGAATCCGCCAGCGCGATCTTCGAGAAGGTTGCACCGGTAGACCAGTACTGCGTCGACTATGTAGGCATCGATCTGGAGATGGGTGGTGTCGCTGTCCAGGCTGATGGTGGTGATTTCGGTGCTGCCGTACAGGCTGTGCGCGAGGCCACAAATCTTCCGTTAATCTTGATCGGTGGTCCGGAAGAGGTGAAAGCCGGACTGTCTCATCTGAACGATGGTGAAAAAGTACTTCTGGCTCACGCCACCGCCAATAACTGGCAGGAAATGGCTGAATTGGCTAAAGAACACAACGCTGCCCTGGCAGTGGAGGCGGACAATGTCGACAGTATGGTCGACCTGGTTACCAAGGTACAGGAGGCTGGCGTCAAGGACATTGTCCTATCACCGAGTCAGCGCAGTATGCGCGGCATGCTGATCGCTAACACGGTTGCCCGTCGTATGGCTTTGAAGAAGAACTTCCGTCCGCTGGGTTTCCCGATTCTCAGTTTCCCTGGGGATATCGGCGACCCGGCTATGGAAACCGTATTGGCGGCACAGGCAATCAGCAAGTACAGCAGTTTCATTGTGCTGGATCACTTCAGTCCGGAGACGGCATATCCACTCCTGGTGCTGCGAGAGAATATCTATACCGACCCGCAGAAACCAATCCAGGTCCAGCCCGGGTTATATGAGATCAACGATCCCACACCAGAAGACCCGGTCCTTGTGACCACGAACTTCAGCATCACTTATTTCAGTGTGGCTAATGAGATCGAAAGCTCCGGAGGCCGTGCCTGGTTGCTGGTCACAGAGTCCGAAGGAATGAGCGTGCTGACAGCCTGGGCTGCTGGTAAGTTTGACGCTGAGCGGATTGCCAAGGATACCAAACGTTTTGAAGTCGCCGACAAAGTCGACATCAAACGCATCGTCCTGCCCGGACATGTGGCTGTCCTATCCGGCGAATTGGAGGAAGAACTACCTGACTGGCAGGTCATGGTGGGTCCGCGCGAGGCCGTGGATATTCCTTCATACATGAAACAGGCTCTTTAACAAGTTATAAGATAAAGAGGATCACAGATCGCCATCATCGCCACCACTCCTCTTTACTTAACGGTGCAACGCACTTCATCAAACCCACAGCAGGATTTAGACATCACCCCAAGTGCGTTGCACCAGCTTATTCTTAGGTCCCTTAACCGAATTTGATTTGTTTTTTCACCTTAGAATTATCTGTGACCCATAATAAGCTTTATCCGTGGAGTTCGATTATGAATAAACTTACAATCAACGATATCCCCCGCTGTGTAGATCCAGAACGGTGTGCAGAATGCCCGCCAGACAAAATGTGTGCCTGGGCATGTGAACAGGGATGGGGTATGCACGAGATCGCTATCCTGAGACGGTTGATCGCTGAAGGGATCATCGAGCCGTATCCAGACCCAAGGGAAGCGGTAAGCGAAATGCACCAGTCTATGTTGGGTGTTTACAATTAGCTCGATGCACATCTGCTCTTAGATTTCTTTATGGCTGAACATACTGTTAAATTTGATATTACAGAAAATCCTGTCAGTGTACCCACCGGGACCCTGCTTTCCGAAGCAGCACACCTGGCTGAGGTAGATATCCAGCAGCCGTGCGGTGGGCAGGGTCGCTGCGGACGCTGCGCCGTACTTATTACGGATGGCGATGTGCGCCGCCGTTCAACCCTGCGCCTGACTTCTGAAGATATCAAGGGTGGGTATGCTCTGGCCTGTCAATCGGTCGTTGAGTCGGATGTCAGTATTACGGTACCCCCTCAAGAGAAGATCGAACGACGACTGACCACCGATCGCACCGTTGCCGAAGTCCAGGTGCCGGCAGGTTATGACGCTCATGCATCACAGCCCCTGCGCAGGACCACGGTGCATTTGACTCCTCCATCGATGGACGATCAGACTGATGACTGGAGTCGTTTGCAGGCGGCTTTACGCCGGGAGACCAATATCGGCGAGATCAGCATCTCTCTCGACCTGCTCAGACAGCTCAGTCCAATCCTTCGGGAGGGGGAATGGCAGGTCACCGCTGTGCTGAATTCCCACACCTGGGACTGCCCGGATTGCCCGGCCGAACTTCTGAGCCTGGCTCCTGGCGAAGTCGACCCAGATACCCCTCTCTGGGGAGCAGCTATCGATATCGGGACTACAACCGTGTCCGTCTGGCTTGTCGATTTGCTCAGCGGTGAGGTTAAAGCCCAGGTCGCAGAATATAACGGACAGATCTCCCGGGGTGAAGATGTGATCTCGCGCATTATTTACGCGAGCAAGAATGGCGGAGAAGAGGAACTGCGCAAACTGGTACTGGATACCATCAACGGGCTGATTGAGATGGCCTGTAAACGCGTCCTGGCGGAACCCAACCAGGTGATGAAGACGACCATCTCAGGCAACAGTACAATGATCCACTTGCTGTTGGGACTGCCGGTGGCTAATATCCGTCTCTCACCATTTGTCACAGCTATCAATCACATCCCCACATTGTCTGCCCCTGAAGTCGGTCTTGATATCCATCCCAGCGCGATTGTCGACTGCCTGCCGGGTGTGGCCAGCTATGTGGGAGCGGATATCAGCGCCGGAGTGATTTCCTCCGGCATGGAAGAAAGCGAGCAGACCACGCTGTTCCTGGATGTCGGCACAAACGGTGAAACGGTGATGGGTTCCAGCGAATGGCTGGTAACCTGCGCTTGTTCCGCTGGGCCAGCGTTCGAAGGTGCTGGTGTGCTCCATGGTATGCGGGCGACCAAAGGTGCCATCGAGGAAATTTGGATCAACAGCGACACAATCGAACCGACTTACCGCGTGATCGGCGGGGTTAAACCGCGCGGGGTATGTGGTAGCGGGTTAATTTCCCTGCTGGCGGAGATGTTCCTGACGGGACTGGTTGACAAAGGTGGGGCGATCAATACCGCTCTGGAGATCGATCGGATCCGCCAGGGAGAACACGGCACCGAATATGTACTCGTCTGGGCGGCAGACAGCGGCACCGGCAAAGATATCGTCATCACCAACGTCGATATCGACAACCTGCTGCGAGCAAAAGCAGCCATTTATGCTGGTTTCTCCGTGCTGGCAGAAAGCGTTGGATTCCCTCTCGAAATGGTCGACCGGGTGATGATTGGTGGATCATTTGGAAAGTATATCAACGTAGAAAAAGCTGTAGAGATCGGTCTGCTCCCGGATATGCCCTGGGATCGTTTTCATTTCCTCGGCAACACCTCGGTAAAGGGTGCCTACCTGGCGCTGCTGGACCATAAACTGCGCCAGCGGGTCACCGAAGTCGCTGGACGAATGACTTATATTGAGCTTTCCGCAGACAATAAATTTTACGATGCTTTCATGTCTGCGATGTTCCTACCGCACACGGACCTGAGCCTGTTCCCAACGGTCCAGACGGTAATTCAAGACCGGACATAAAATAGGAGAAAAAGGAAGGTCACCATGTATATAATTGGAGAAAATATTCACATCATTTCCCCTAAAGTCAAAGAAGCAATTAAAGAGCGGGATGCCAAATTCTTCCAGGAACTTGCCGTCAAGCAGGTGGATGCTGGCGCTCAGGCATTGGATCTCAACCTGGGTCCGCGCAAAAAAGATGGGGAAGAATTATTCCCCTGGCTGGTTAAGGTCGTGGAGGAGGTCGTCGATGTTCCGTTGAGTTTCGATACCACCAACCTGGCTGGGATCGAAGCCGGGCTGAAAGTCGTGACCAAAGCTCAGCCGATCATCAACTCCACCTCAGCAGAACCTGAGCGATTGGAAAAAGTGCCTTTGGTCGCCAAGAAGTACAACACCCGTCTGATTGCCCTGACCATGGGCAAGAGCGGCATCCCCGTGGCAGCTGACGACCGGGTGAGCATCGCGCTGGAGACCTTGATCCCACGGGCTTTGGAAATCGATTTTCCAATCTCGGACCTGATTATCGATCCGCTGGTGCTGACCGTTTCCGGGTGCCAGGAATATGCTCCGGAGCTGATCGAGGCTGTCCGTACACTTCAATTTGCATGGGATCCGCCACCTCCCATATCTGTCGGTCTTTCGAATGTCTCCAATGCTGTACCGCGTGAGAAGCGCGACCTGATCAACCGGGTGTACTGCGCCATGCTGATGGGCGTCGGTCTGCAGATGATGATCGCTGACCCGATGGACGAGGATCTCAAGAAGGTGATTAACATCATCGAAAACCGGGATGCCTCCACACCCGTTGGTAAGCTATACTTGAAGATCGCTGAGCGCATCGAGGCCATGGAAGAACCGCAACCCGAAGATGTCGATATGAGCGATCCCGAACAGGTGGATATCTGGAAGACAGTGCAGATCCTGCTCAACAAGGTAATCTACGCTGATTCCTATCTGGAACAATAAATACCGGTCGACTACATCACTCTAGCCCTTAGGAGAGGGTGAGACCGTCATCGAACATCCCATTCCCCGGTTAGGGAGTGGGATGTTTTATTATTGTTATGATTTTTGGTATAAGTGCATGTAGCACTATCGTTTTCCGCCGCAAGATTACCTTCCATCCAATGAAATGTTTTGATCAGGTCTAATTTAGTATAAATCCACCAGTCCATTTTGGTGCGCAGGATTAGCTCAATTGATGTTCAGGATTGCTTGGTCCTCTCTTGCCAGCAAGGTGACCCCATTCCCATTATAAATATTAGGAAGTCTGGTGCTGAATCAGTTCTTAAAAACATCCATCAATCCAGATTGGTTCAATACTGTGTAAAATATCTCACATTTTCCCAATTAGATATGAAATAAGTCACTTGTGTGATTTTTGAGCCTGGAGTAATCTGTGATATATGAGACACGTATTATCTACAATCTTCAAAAATACGATTGGATGAAGGAGTTGTAAACAATTATGAGTGAAATACGCATTGATGCTCTACTCCCGGGCGAAATGGCCCGGCGAGCCGAGCTGATCGGGGTCAACAAAGCAGAAGCACCTGTGCTTCGCTTGTTTGGTCTTGCCTTGCTGGCAGGAGCGTTCATTGGTATGGGAGCGATCTTTGCAACCACGATTGCAGCAGGGACAACCGGGTCCCTTCCTTTTGGGGTTACCAAATTACTGATCGGGCTGGTCTTTTGCTTAGGGCTTATCCTGGTGATCGTAGGTGGAGCAGAACTTTTCACGGGCAATAACCTGATCGTGATGGCATGGGCGAATGGTAAAGTCAGCACTGTTGCTTTACTTCGCAACTGGGGCATTGTTTATCTGGGCAATTTCATTGGTTCTGTCGGAACGGCACTGCTGGTTTTTTTAAGCGGTCAGTACGCTTTTGGCGGAGGGCAGGTCGGCCAGGCTGCTTTGAGCATCGCGTTGGGTAAAGTCAATCTGGGATTTGTTCAGGCGATTTTTCTCGGGATATTGTGCAACGCCCTGGTTTGCCTGGCTGTTTGGCTGACTTTCAGCGCACGCAGTACGACTGATAAGATCTTGGCGATCATCTTCCCGATCACTGCCTTTGTGGCTGCCGGTTTCGAGCACAGTGTGGCGAACATGTATTTCGTCCCGATTGGATTGTTTATTAAAATGTTCGACCCCACTTTTGTTGCCACTAGCGGAATTAGCCTTGGCGGACTAACCTGGGCTTCGTTTTTCTTCGATAACCTGCTTCCAGTTACCATCGGCAACATCATTGGTGGCTCTGTATTCGTCGCTGCGATTTACTGGATGATCTTCCTTAAAAATGATTAAACTATCTGAAACCATCTCCAATCTGGCATATTAAAGAAAGGGTACCAAATGAAAGCTTACGTTTTGATCAATATCCGCACCGGCGAAATCTCCACCGTCGTCAGGCACCTCAAGAGAGTTGAAGGCTGTGAATCCGCCAATATGACTTTTGGACCTTATGACGCTGTTGCAGTGGTAACAGCAGATGACATCAATCACCTGGGTTCGATCCTGGCTAAACAGATCCAACCCATCCCCGGTGTTTTGGACACGATCACCTGTATGGCTGTTGATGAGGAGTAATCCAACCAGGTAGATTGGATTATTTAGTAACCAAAGGAAAGGGACCGCAGTGATCCTGACGGTCCTCTCCCCGTTTCAATTGGAGTAATGATTGAATACTGAACGACCCAACCCATTGGCGGGTCGCGTTGACGAAATCCGCGGCTCACTGAAATCTCGTGATCCGAAAGTTCTGGCTCGCTACACCCTTGCTGCCTATCACGTACAGGAACAGGATCAAGGATATTTTTTATTGGAATACTGGGGACAGCAGATCCGGGTCAGCTATCCAGATTTTGTCTGTGTCCTTGAGGCGGATGGATCGGAATTACACACGATGGATCAGGCAATGCTGGCTTATTATTTCCACGTTTCGGACGGTACACCCCAGGCGAACGAGTGGATCGCTTTTACCGAACTGCCGGATGGGCAATTCTATACCCAGGCATTCCAGGGATATACTGGCCGGGAACTGGTGGTCGCATTTGGGAACGATCATAAGAAATTCCACACTGCGGCTGAGCTGATTGGCGGTGACTTGGAGGATTTTGGAGACCTGGCTTTCCGGTTCCAGATCCTTCCTAGAGTTGCCCTGGTGGTTGCCTCTTGGCTGGGCGATGAGGACTTTCCAGCCTCTTATCGGATCCTCTTTGATGCCCATGCCAGCCACCATTTAACCACCGATGCACTGGCGATTTTGGGGTCAACATTGACTCGCAAGCTGCTCAAGGCTGCGTTATAATCCCTGTCCTGAATGACAAAAAATTTCTACCGAGTATGTTTTTACCGGTGTTTAGGTATGAAAGGAATGAAACATGAAGATTGCTATCAGTGGTAAGGGAGGGGTGGGGAAGACCACGCTCACCGCTTTATTGGCACAGGTGTATGCGGATAAGGGGCGAGATGTTTTAGCTGTTGATGCAGATCCATCCCCATGCCTGGCGGGGGCGCTGGGTTTTCCGGATGAACTGCAGGTCGACCTGGAACCGATTGCCGAAATGAGTGAACTGATCGAAGAACGCACCGGTGCTAAACCCGGCACTATCGGCGGTTTTTTCACCATCAATCCACGCGTCGATGATATCCCTGAGCGGTTCAGCGTGGTGCACAGGGGTGTACGCCTGCTGGAAATGGGATCTGTTGATCTGGGCGGTTCTGGATGTATTTGCCCGGAGAGCGCCATGCTCAAGACCCTTTTTACCCACCTGCTGTTCAGGGAAGATGATGTGCTGCTGCTGGATATGTATGCCGGGGTTGAGCACCTGGGGCGAGCAACAGTCGATTTTGTCGATGCGATGATCATTGTGGTCGAACCGACGCGCCGCAGCCTGGGGACTGCCCGGCAGATCAAGAAATTGGCCCTGGACATTGGTCTGGAGCGGCTCTGGTTGGCGGGGAACAAAGTCCGCAACGAAGAAGAAGCCGCTTTCATCGCCCAGGCCTCGCCGGGAATCCCCGTATTGGGGAATCTGCCTGCAGACCTGGCAGTGCAGGAGGCAGACCGTTTAGGAATCCCTGTGTATGATCATGTACCAGCCCTGCGGGAGGCTGCCTTCGAGATGACGAAGGTGCTGGAACGACAGGCAAAAGTCAGCAAATCATAAATAATTTATAGGATTATTGGGAGTAGGAAGAAATATGCCAAAAACAATTGCACTGGCTGGTAAAGGTGGTGTTGGTAAAACTACTGTTGCCGGTATGGTTATCAAATACTTGATGCAAACCAGAGCCGGGGCTATCCTGGCAATCGACGCGGATCCGAGCGCCAACCTGAACATGGTGCTGGGTCTGGATATGGACTTCACCGTGGGAGACATCCGTGAAGGTCTTTTGGACGAGGTCCAGAAATCCCTGACAGCCAGCGGTGCCGCCATGGGGACCATCGGTGGAGGGCTGACCAAGCACGAATACCTGGATTACGAAGTCCGCACTGCCCTATCTGAAGGTGACCGCTTTGATCTAATCGCGATGGGACGTTCGGAAGGTCCGGGGTGCTACTGTGCCGTCAACCACAACCTGCGGAATGTCATCGATACGATCAGTGGAAGCTACCGTTATGTGGTCATTGACAATGAAGCTGGTATGGAACATCTCAGCCGGCGCACCACACGGGACGTCGACGTGCTGCTGGTAGTCAGCGACCCGACCCAGCGCGGCATCGTCGCCGCCGAGCGCATCGCCGGGTTCCGCAACGAACTGGACATCAACATCGAGGAAACCTACCTGATCCTCAACCGGGTGCCGGGAGAAGCGATCCCCGCGCCGCTCCAGAAGCGCATCGATACCATGGAAATCCCCCTGCTGGGCACCATTCCCGCCGATACGGACTTGATGTCCTTCGAGTTCAGCGGCACACCGCTGATTGAGCTGGGNNCCCCTGCTGGGCACAATTCCCAGCGATGCCGACCTGATGTCCTTCGAGTTCAGCGGTACACCGCTGATCGAGCTGGGCGATGACTCCCCGGTCTACCAGGCAGTGGCGAAAATGATGGAAAAAATTATTTAATTTTTTGCACAAGCTTTGAATAAAAAACAGGCGGTCAAGTCTTCAATGGATTGACCGCTGTTTATTTTAACCACGATCAAGTCTGGATTGGATTTTTTCCCGGCTCAATCCCCCGTGAGACAGTTCCTCATTTGTTTTATCCAGCAGCCTTCGGTAAAAATCCGACCGGATATCTTGGACTTCGCCTGCCAATCCGGGTAGTTCTGCCATCTGATCCAGTACCTCATCTGCCAGGGTGTACTGACTGACCTGCTCGTGATAAGCAAACAGGGAAAACAGCATTTCCTCCGACAGGTTCTCTCTGTTGACCAGCTTTCTGACCGTTTCGATCTCTTCCACCGGTTGGGAGTATTCTTTATTCCCTTGGGACAATACTACCTCCAGGTAGAGAAGCAGACCTCTCTGGTAGCTGAGCTGGGCTTTGAGGTTCTCGCGTTCCTGGAAGAGATCCCCTTCGAGATGAAATAATTGGGCAGTTAGCCAGGCACGGTCGACATCCAGGTTGCTGCCTCGCATGAGAGCTTCTACCAGGTTGTCATCAGTAAAGTTCTGGATCAATTCCCAGGGGATGCCCAGCAGGGACTCCAGGGTCAGGTTGACTTCCTGGAAGGCGTCCAGGTATTGACCGGTGCTCTTCAATCCCAGGATGCGGGTGATTGCCGCGATAGCCTGGGAAATAATCCGGATCAAATAGTCATCGGTCAGGTTGGGTTTGCGCATAGGATGAATGATATCACAGTGATGTANNACGGTTTCGCTAGATAATCTCCATGAGTAAAGGGGATTTCTTCGAATGCCAAAGCACGAGTATGCACTGTGCGTTTCCCGCAGAGAATATTATCAAGTGGGTCGATTTTCCCTCGCACCCAACAGTTTGAACACATCGGCATTTCGCTTATAATCACCACATGGACAACTTTCAACGCTCTCCCCGCGTACTCTTCGCCGGTCGGATGACCCGCGATTACTTTATTTCTGCTGAAAAAAAAGTCTACCTGGATGTACTGGGCGGCAACCTGATTTACACCGCAGTTGGCTATAAAGTCTGGGAAAAAGACGAACGACCTGGGTTGATTGCCCGGATTGGTGAAGATTATCCCCAGCATTGGCTCGATGAATGTCGTGAGCACGGATTCGATATTACCGGTATCAACGTGCTGCCGGGTAAAATCGATCTACGCGCTTTTTATGCCTACCAGGATCGCTTTACGCGCGTCACAGGAGACCCAGTTCCTTATTTCACTGCCATCGATCACCCGTTTCCAAAAGAATTGCTGGACTACCAGGAAAAAGGTGATGAGATCGACAGCCGCACCCGCCTGCTGCCCACCTCACTGCGCCAGAGCGACATACCTGAGCTGTACATGGACGCCAATGTAGCACACCTGTGTCCGCTGGATTACCTGACGCACAGCCTGCTGCCAGCAGTTTTCCGCCAGGCCGGGTTCACGACGGTCACATTAGACCCACCTCCGGGGTATATGAACCCAACCTATTTCACTCAACTGCCAGCGATCCTCACCGGGCTGACCGCTTTTATGCCTTCAGAAGATGATTTGCTCAACCTGTACCGGGGCAGGTCAGAGAATCTATGGGATATTGCGGAGGAATTGGCATCGTATGGGGTGGACTACATCATCATCAAGCGCGGTGAGGCCGGGCAGTACCTGTATGACCGCAGCGCTCAGCGCCGCTGGGAGATCCCATCGTATCCCATTAAGGTGCGCAACCCGACCGGCGTGGGTGATTCGTTCTGCGGGGGCTTCCTGGCGGGATACCTGAAGACATACGATCCGGTTGAGGCTACGCTGTATGGCAATATCGCCGCTGCCCTGACAGCGGAAGGCACGGGCGCCTTTTATGCCCTGGAAACCCTACCCGGGCTTCCAGAAGCACGCATCGAAATGCTCCGCCAGCAGGTTCTGGAGGTTTAGATGGATATTCACCAGCGAATTCTTGATCTGGCAGTTGAGATCCAGCAGATCCCGGCTCCTACCTTTGGTGAGATTGAACGGGCAGAATTCCTTGCCGATCACTTCAATCAGCTCGAGCTTGATGATGTACAGATCGATGAAGTAGGTAATGTCTACGGTCGGCTGCCAGGTGATGGTGCCGGGCAGCCTCTTGTGGTCAGCGCTCACACGGATACCATTTTTCCTGGTGATACTGACCTGATGGTTACTCGCACAGGGGATAGAATCTCAGGACCGGGAATTGGTGATAACAGCGTCGGGGTTGCCAGTTTGATTGGACTGGTCTGGTTGCTGCGAGAGGGGGGTATCAACCTGCCGGGAGATCTGTGGTTGGTTGGCAATGTGGGGGAGGAAGGACTGGGCGACCTGGTTGGGATGAGGGCGGTTGTCGATCGGTTTCAAGACGAGGCGCTGGCTTACATCATCCTGGAAGGGATGGCATTAGGACAGATCTACCACCGCGGGCTGGGGGTAACCCGCTATCGTATCCGGGCACGCACACAGGGAGGACATTCATGGGTACATCATGGGCGTCCTTCTGCGATACACGAGCTCGCCCGGCTGGTATGTCAGCTGACGGAGATCCCGCTGCCCGTGAAACCGAGGACAACCTTGAATGTCGGGAAGATCGAGGGCGGATTGTCCATCAACACGATCGCCGGTTCAGCCAGCCTGGAACTGGATCTGCGCTCCGAAGATGAGAGAGCATTACAAACGCTGGTAGACCAGGTTGAGCGCACTGTCTTTACGTTTGATCATCCTGAAACCCGCCTGGAGATCGAAGAAATCGGCTCGCGCCCGGTTGGAGGGATTCCAGCGGATCATCCCCTGGTGCGATTGGCGGTGGAAATTGCGGATGATCTGGGTTTAAACAGCCGCCTGAATATCGGCTCGACAGATGCCAATATTCCCCTATCGCGCGGTTTGCCAGCTGTGTGCATTGGTCTTACGACCGGCCAGGGTGCGCACACACCGGAGGAATATATCAACACTGAATATCTGCCGAAGGGATTGCAGCAGGTGGCGACCCTGGTGCAGCGCGTGTTTGAGCTGGAGATGGGTAAAGAGTAGACTGGTTTCCCCTGGGTGGATTGATTACCACAATTGCGAATAACTTATTCCACCCGCACCCGAACATCAATAGCCATCACGCCTTCATCCTCTTCCAGCACCCTCAGCGGATTGATCTCTACCTCCGCCAAACGGGGGTGATCTGCAACTAGCTGAGCCAACCGGAAAAGGATTTCCAGTACGGAGTCTTTGTCTGCTGGTGGATGGTTGCGGAACCCCGCCAGTTTGCGACCTGCCCAGGTGGAGGCCAGCATCTGCCCAGCCTCGGTGGGCGTCAACGGCGCCAGGCTGAAAGCGACATCTTTGAGACCTTCGACTTCAACTCCGCCAGACCCAAACATCACCAGTCCACCGAACTGCGGATCCTGGATTGCCCCGGCGATGACTTCCTGTCCGGAATGAACCATTCGCTGCACATGAACACCATCGATACGCGCTTCGGGCTGTGCTTTGCGCGCTTGCTCCAGGATCATCTGGCAGCCCTGCTGCACGGTATCTGCATCGCTCAGATTCAGCATCACGCCACCGATATCCGATTTGTGAGAGATATCCGCTGAGGCCACCTTCAGTGCCACTGGGAAGCCGATCTTTTCAGCTAGTTCTGCTGCCTGCTTGGGGTTTTCTGCCAGGTGCATGCGGATCACCGGGATCCCGTAAGCCTCGAGAACGTCGTGGGCTTTATCTGTGGGCATAAATTCCCCGTTTTTAGAATCTTCGATCACCCGCTGGACCACCTCTGGTTGGACGTCTGTGAAAATGCGCGGTGTCTCCTGGGAGGACTGCATCAGATCTCCCCTGCGGCTGAGCACCGCCAAAGCCGCTGCTGCCCGCTCTGGGAAGCGATATTCGGGGATGTGAACTGCCCGTAGATGTTCCACGGCTTCCTGGATCAAGCGCTCACCCATGACGGCAACAACCACCGGTTTTTCCGAACTGTGGATGATGGGAATGATGGCTTTTGCGACCGCACCGGCGGTGAACATCGGCGGCGGGGGAAAGATCACCATCGCGGAATCGACTCCCGGATCTTCAAGGGTGATCTTGAGGCTTTCCGAAAACTGAGTTGGGGTTGCGGATGCCAGCAGGTCCACCGGATTGCCGATACTGGCAGCCGGCGGCAGGACTTCTTTCAATGCGTTGCGCGTCTCCTCGTTGAACTCAGCCAGTCTCAGCCCTTCCGCTTCCAAAGTATCGGCAGCCGTCACCCCGGGACCCCCAGCGTTGGTGATGACAGCCACGTTCTTCCCCTTGGCAGGTGGGCACCAGGCTAAGGCGCGTGCCCAGTCGAACATCTCCTCACTGGTCTCTGCCCGTAAAACTCCTGCACGGGTGAAGGCGGCATCGAATGCATGCTCTTCACCTGCCAGGGCACCGGTGTGGGAAGCAGCAGCACGCTGCCCGCTTTCGAAACGTCCGACCTTGAGGGCGATCAATGGTTTTTCCATCGTCACCTGCCTGGCCTGCTCTACGAATCTTCGACCGTCGCTGATGCTTTCCAGGTAAAGAGTGACCACGTTGGTGTGCGGATCCGAGGCCACCGGTACGAGCATATCGGTTTCGTTTACGTCGGCCTGGTTGCCAAGGCTGACCAGCCGGCTGAGTCCGAATCCCTGACCGCGCGCCCAGTCGATCACCGCAGCGCAGATCGCGCCGGAATGGGAGACAAAAGCAACATCCCCGATCGTTGGTCCGGGCGGTGGCAGGAAAGTCGCATCCATTGGCAGGTGAGTGTCCAGCAGACCGATGCAGTTGGGACCGAGCAGGCGGATATTGTAGGATTTGGCAATCTTGATGATCTCTTCTTCCAGTGCTGCGCCTTCCGGTCCGGTTTCCCGGAAACCACCCGCACCGACGATGACAGCCCGCACACCTCTCTGACCGCAGGCTTTTAAAGTCGGGGCTACCTGGTCGGCAGGAATCAGCATGGCGGCGAGTTCTACCGGGTTGGGAACTTCCAGGATCGAGCGGTAGACCGGTTTCCCCAGCAGGGTGCCGCCCTTTACATTCACAAAATGGATCACCCCGGGATAACCGCTCCCCACCAGGTTGCTGGACAACCCATAANNCTGTATCCTTGTGAAGAGATTTGCATTAATTGTATACGAGTTCCGGATGTTTGTGATAAATCGATAAATTCCTGAATCGGGGGTAAACGAAAAGGACCCGAAAGTTAGACCGGTTTGAGTTTGCAGTCAGTTTGTTTTAACAATTTAATAAATGACTTTGTTCACAATCTGCGGTTGTGGGGGAATTCCACTTTGACAACCCCAGATATTGTGTATACCGAATGGTATATTCCGTCATCAAGTTCAAATATAGAATCTATCCTTGTCGACTTCCTCCCGCAGAATGCGCAGCTCTTTTTCTGATGGCGGTGGATTTTCGGTGACCTCTTCGGCGACGAGCAGTTCAAAGCCGGTGCTCTCCAGTACATGCTCCACGCTGACGCCGGGCTGTGTGTTCAGCAGCATCATCCGCTTACTCTCCGGGTGATACCCCATCACAGCCAGAGAAGTCACCACCCGGTACGGGCCTGTCCCCGGCGGAAGACCGGCGGCTTCCCGCGCTCCTGGTCCGCTCAGGTAGCCAGGTGTGGTGATGAAGTCGACCTGCTCAACAAATCGCCGGGTGTCGTGCGGCATAATAGCGATTGTTCTCCAGCAGTGTGAGCCGACATCATTCCCCCCACCGCTGCCGGGCAGGCGCACTTTGGGATGGTCGTGCGTGCCGATCACCGTGCTGTTGAGATTGCCGTAAGGATCGATCTGCGCGCCTCCCAGAAAACCGTATTCGATAAAACCTCTCTGGGCTGTCTCCACCATGTCGAGGATCCCTGAAGCAGACAATGCCCGGTGAAAGGATCGCCGCTCTCCAACCGCCAGCGGCAGGTCTTCCAGGATCGCTCCCGTGCCACCGAATTCAAAGATCGTGATCAGGTCGGGCGCGTGCATTTTCTGCGCCAGGGCACCGGCTAGCATGGGGATCCCTGTGCCGATGAATGCCGTGGTTTTATCTTCCATCAACCTGGCGGCAGTTGTGATCAATAATTCTCTATCGTTGTATTCAATTTCATTCATCGGGCGTTCTCCGGTACCATGTCCTTCAATTCCTGCAAACGTTCCTCCCCAATCAGCGACAGGTATTCCTGGTGATCGGAAACATTGTGAATGTACTTATCCAGATATTCTCTGGCGGTTGCCGGATCTTTGGAAGCCTCATACCACATGCGGATGTGCGGCTCATCTCGCTCATAGACGTACGCCATCTCCCCGGGGTGTGAGCCAAATGGTGCCTCCACCACGGCGTCTACCAGGAAATACGGGATAATTGTGCGGTCTGGCGAGCTGCGGATCACTTCCGTGGGAACGATCTCCTCGGCGCTGATGAGCAGGCGTTTTGAGGCACGCGCCATCTCGAATGCGAATCCGCTGATGCCGTCGATCTGGGCATTGCCGAATTTGTCTGCTCTGTGGACGTGGATCATTCCAACGTCCAGGATCAGAGCTGGCAGCAAGGCGATCGGGTCTCCGGTGAATGGATCTTCCACCACTTTGGCAGAGCTGTATTTTAAAGTATCGGTTCCCAGCATCGAACGAACCGGGATGAAGGGTACGCCCATGGCAGCAGCTTTAAAGCGCCAGGCGATGCCAGCGTTGCTCCACTCGACACATTTGACTTTCCCACTCTCAACCCCCCGGCGTAAAGGGTGAGAAATGCCGTAGACTTCCATGCCGATGTAGGTATGATCGAGGGCAACCACGGCATCGGATGCCAGCAGGATGTCCAGCTCGTAGACTCCCTGCCCGGCAACCCGCAGATCCTTCTTCCCCTGACGGACGATTTCATTGACAAGGGATTGCGGGCAGCGAACCGTGCCGTACAGCTCAGTGCCGATATAATCCCCGTCATTAATAAAGCGAGAAACGGCCTCCGCTTCCGTCATGCGTTTATCGATCAATCCTTTGGGTTTCTGACGGTTCCATTCACGGAATGCATTCAAGTCGGGATATTGCAGCAGTTCACCAATCCCGGATTCGATCACCTTCATAGGCATCCTCCTTAATTAATTGACTCAAAGATGGACAGATAGTATTAACGGAAACAGCTATCGGATTGTAAATTGATTTGATCCTGTAACTTGAACGCTCGCTGTATAAATTTTATCATGGAGAGAATTTCTATACTATAATCACAACAATACTCGTCCAGAGAAATTGCACTTGGAATACGAAACGTAATCGTTGATATGCAAGCACCCGATACCCGCTACCATAATCTGATCCACCAGGCCCGGATGGTCATCCCCAGGTTGGAAAAACTAACCCCGGATTCTTCTTTCGCGCATCAAGCCAGCGGATGCCGTCGCAACCTGCTGCGGATCGTCGATCAATTTGATCGATCACCTGCCGGAACCGACTGGTCATTGGAAGCTCCAAAGTTGGAGCACGCCCTGGAATTTTCTTACCAGATATTGGAGAAAGCTGCTAAAGAAATGCCCGCGGATGATGAGGGAATGATCTAAATGATCCATCTGCGTTCAATCGAAAAACGCGAGAATACATTCGGCAGTAAAGCGGGTTTCCCATACCATCTTCCCCTGATGGAGTCTCTCGAGCAGATGGAATTCTCCTCTCCAGTGACGTTCTTTGTTGGAGAGAACGGCTCCGGCAAATCGACCTTGCTGGAAGCGCTTGCCTGTGCAGTAGGTTCGATCACCGTGGGAAGCGAATCGGTCAACACCGATGCGACGCTGAAAGATGTCAGAGAATTTTCGAAGGATTTGCGGCTTGTCTGGAATGGAAAGAGGAACCGAAAAGGTTTCTTCCTGCGGGCAGAAGATTTCTTCGGTTACGCCAAACAGATCGCCCAGATGCGCTATGGCCTTGAACAAGACTTAAATAGGGTGGATGAAGAATACAGGGATCGCTCTCAAATGGCTCAAGAATATGGCCGGATGGCGTATGCCAACGAACTGCGCGCCCTGGAAACCCGCTACGGTGATGGTCTGGACTCGCAATCGCATGGTGAAAGCTTCCTGGCGCTATTCAAGTCACGTTTCATCCCCGGCGGTGTGTATCTGCTCGATGAACCGGAAGTGCCACTGTCCCCGTTGCGGCAGATCGGTCTGCTGTCGCTGCTCAAGCAGATGGTCGAGGCAGATGCTCAGTTCATCATTGCCACGCACTCGCCGATCCTGATGGCTTATCCCGGTGCATCGATCTATAGTTTTGACTCGCTGCCTGTCCAGACTGTGGAGTACAAAGAGCTGGAGCATTATTCCCTGACCCGGGATTTTTTGAACAACCCCGAATCTTTCCTGCGGCATCTGTAAATTCAAATTATTGGATCGTGATCCTGGCTTCGGTATCCATGGACACAGAAAGCCGGTAGATATTCTGACTGAGCGACTCGATCATTTTTGGGATGCCATCCTGCTTCACAGTTTTCGGCTCGAAAGGTAGGTACAGTTCAATCCGTCCAGTGCTCTTCCCGGGGCGTTGCAGTGTCAAGGATACCTTTTCCGGTTCAGCCCACCAGTCAGTGACTTCCAACCCCTGGGAGATGTGCAGGTCGCTGCCTATGTACACCGGTTGATCCCCGTCAAAAGGACGCACCGCCAGCAAATGAACGCCATGAGGCAGGATCGTGTGATCTGAAAAACCGCCAAAACGCATCTGGTAGACCTTCCGGTTCCAAAAATCACGAGAGAAAAAATCCGCACCTTCTAGGTGGTAGTCAGCAGTGGAAAGATCTGGTGTGATCGGATGATCTTCCCAATTGAACTTTGCCAGCAGATGCCACACTCCGGTCAGGTTGTGTAGATCAATGCGCAGCATACTCGGTTTTTGTTTGTCAAACCAGTCGACCACCCTGGGGGTTTTGCCGATCAGCGGCAGTAGAGACCTTCCTAATTCAACCCTCTCTTCCGGCAATTTCGAAAGGTCATCAGAAAATAGCAGCGGTCCGCCAGTCAATGCGATCAACGTAGCCAGAGTCTGGACTTCGGTCAGGCTCAGGTTGCTCTCAGGGCGAAGCAGCAGGCAGTCAGCGTCGTTAGCCCACCACTCTTGGTGCATAAAGGCACGGGTGAGCGGATTCTGGACTGAGTTGATCACCGCCGGCATGGAGGGTTCCTTACGGAAAAACACCTGGATTCCTTTGAAATTTGGCCGCCAGTCTGGAGCGACATCAGCCCCGATCCGCATGGCATCGAAAAGACCAACAGCTGGACCGAGTGGACATCCACACGCCAGCAGATAGGTATCCTCCCCAGCAGTTTTGCGGATCACCTCCAGTCCCCTCCTCAGCACCTGAGCGCGGGTCAGGGTTGGATTAGCATGCCTGCCTTTCAGGGCGGCAGCATACAGGAAATCCAGCTTGAGGTACGGATAACCCCATTTGTGGACGGCTGTATCGATTACCTCGCCAACGTAATCCATGGATGCTTTTTGTGTCAGGTCGAGGCCGAGGTTCTGGTTATTCCAGACATAACCAGCTTTAACAGGTCGACCCCGCTCATCATGGATGACCAGATTTGGGTGATCTTTGTAAAAGCGTGATTTGCTGTGAACGATGAACGGCGCCAGCCATAACCCCGGGATATAATTTGCTGTCCTGATTTTCTCAGCAAGGGGGGCAACACCATCTGGAAAGCTGCGGTCGAATGCCAGCCAATCCCCAACCTGAGCTTCGAAACCATCATCGATCTGGATCAAGTCGAGCGGAAAACGGTCGTCCAGATGCTTTACCATGGACAGGTTATGGGCTACAACTTCGGCAGTTACATCCTGAAAGAAGTGGTACCAGGAACACCATCCGCTGAAAGCGTATGGATCCGGCAAAATTCCAACGTGGGGGTGGACTTCGTTCTCTCGGTTGACCGCTTGGAGATATGCATCCAGGGGGTCCGGATCATCCAGGTTAACAAACTGGATTGCCGCAAGGTCGGTTTTGATTTGAGCTTTAGGTTTTAATTGGGCGGTGTCTCCATTTGCCCACATCCGCAGTGCCGGCGAGTACGGATCCAGGCGCGTCTCCAATGAACCAAAATGCTGGTGCTGAGAGAGAAAACCCGCCAGGATGCCAGTGCGGTTTTTTCGATCACCGATGACTGCAAAGAAATCGCTGCCGAAATGACCTGGATCAGATGGGCTGGGCGTATCCGGGTTGTACCACATTGGGTTGCCGGCAGTCCCCAAGCGGGATTTGATCGTCCGGTCTTTTCGCCCATAGGTCCCGGTATACGACCAGGACTGCCATCCATTGGAATAAAATCTCAACTCTCCCGGGTTGGGATGCGGACGGATAACGCTGGCGCGAGAGTCGCTCCTCCTTCTGGGGCTGCGTTTACGCGGGTTGAGTTCTCCAGCACGCAGCAATTCAATCCGATCGATTTCTACAGTATGACTTCCCCGGTTCATCAAAGCAACGTTCCAGATCAGCAGAGGGGTGCTGGTCGGCAGCCCAAAAGCAACCATTGCCTGCAATCCATGCCGGTTCGGTCTGGAGAACACCTGAAAGCGTTCCTCTGAACCATGCTTCGAGACAATGACTACTTTGTCATTGATTTTTGCCGGGGAAAATGGGATCTCATACTCATACAAACTTTTCCCCACTTTATAAACGATGCACAGGGTGATATTTTCCAGAAAAGGGCTATCTGGTTTTCGACCGTATAGGCTCCAGGAATTGGAATCCGGGTGCAGTGAAAACTGGAGGTGGTCGTTTTCTAAGGTGATGATCCTGCCTGCCATTGATTGATCTCCGAGATGAACTGAACTGTACATCGGGCGGGAAACCGGTTGACGTATCCCTAATTGTATAAGAAAAGTTCAGGTTGGGATAGTAGCCACCAGCCGGGATAACAGATTTGTCAGGGGGGGGTTGGGAACATTGCTCTCCGGGAGAATGATTCAGCTGACAGCGTGGGATGTCATTCTGAAAGTATTGTGGACCAGCAGCACAAGAACTTTAGCATCATCCACCGGGTATTGATATCGAAATCCCCTTGACAACCTATTTGATTTCTGTATAATTATTTCGACAACCATCGAAATAATTAGAGGATTATTATGAACGAACAATCTGTAAACCAAGAATTATTAGCTTTCTTCAAAGCCCTGGCGGATGCCTCACGTTTGAAGATCGTCGGTCTGCTGGCTCAGGAAGATCTGACGGTTGAGCAGCTGGCGGAAATGCTGCAGCTCAAGCCGCCGACGATTTCTCATCATCTCTCCCGTTTGTCGGAGGTCGGGCTGGTCAGCGCACGTTCAGAGAGTTATTACAATGTATACAAGCTGGAAACCAGGGTGCTGGAAGACCTTTCCAAGAAACTCCTGGCTGAAGATACCCTGCCAGCTGTCGCGGCTGACGTGGACATCGATGCCTATGATCGTAAAGTGCTGGAGAGCTACCTGACACCAGATGGTAAATTAAAAGATTTCCCCTCTCAGCAGAAAAAATTCCTTGTTATCTTGCGTTATGTCGCCAGGGATTTTGAGAAGGGTCAGAAATATTCTGAGAAGGAAGTCAATGAAATCCTCTCGAAATATTCTAAAGATACTGCCAGCCTGCGCCGTGGTTTGATCGAGTTCCGTATCATGGATCGTGAAGGCGGTGGTGGTGCATACTGGCTGATCGATTAAGATGACCATCGAAAGAACCTGACAGGTTTACAATCCAGAACGGAAAATCATCCAATCTGGTTCAAAAACCTGTCAGGTTTGATTTTGCTAACCTGAGAGAGCTGTAGCCCAGAGTTGTCAATGCTCAGCCTGCTGTCTCATTGCGAGCCGTAACGTACAAATTACCTTCTCCCCCGAATATCCCCTCCAGCGCTTCAGCCTGGAGTGACATCACCCGGCTGTTGGCGAAATAATCAAACTCAAATTCTGTTTCATCCCCGGCAGATTTTCCCGGGATAGGCATCAACCGGGCAGTCAGCGGTTTGTCCAGTCTAACAGCCAGGACTGCCAGGTCCAGCAGGACGGTGGCAATTTGATCGACGCTGCTGTCACCCGGCAGGGGCACGGTGTCCAGACCGGTTCCGCATACCGCGGAATACAGGAGCAGATCCTTGATGGTCAGCGTCCCGCTGGCGGCGCCTTCCGCCAGGGCGACATCTTCGAGTACAGGTATCATCAGCCCGCTGAATCCGACACGCGGGAAATCGACCCGATCAACAGCATCAGTGAGCAAAGCAGCAGCAGCCAGTGAACCGTGGAGTCCCACCTGGGGAACACCTAACGCCTGCATAGCCGTCCCCAATGATTGGTCTGCTGTCGGGAAGGGTGCCAGTGAGAAATCGATCCCACCGAAGGGGACGTTCATGGTTTGACTCAACCGACTGGCATGCTGGGTGAGCTTTTCTGCATGTGATTGGATAGAGGCCATCAATTTGTTCTGGGCTTGTGGGAGCGTTTCTGCACTCCGAAAAGCCGTTACTGCTAAGTCGGCAGCCTCAGTTGCGATGGCGAAAGTCGGTGCCCCTCCGCTGTGGTAAGCCGCCGGGAAGAATGGCGTACCGGAAGGTACGTTTGCCAGGGCTGTGAAATATAAGTTGCCGAACCCGTTGGGGTCCAGAGTAGATGTTTTCTGGATCACCTCAGCGCATGCTCTGACTGCAGCCAGGTCGACACCCTGGGCGGGTCTCGTCAGGTGTCCGGCGGCGAAAACGTTATCGGTGGCGGAGAGCACTTCTGGAATAATGGTGTAGCTTTCCGGTATTTCTGGTACGGCTGGACCGATGGCTATGTAATCGAACCCCGCATCAATAGCTGTGCTTTCCAACGCCTGGGCATACTCGATGACCACCTCGGCCCGCAGATCCGGCAGCACCCGGGGAAATGGGGGACATGCCAAACGGGTGGACTCCAGTTCATAGCCAGTCTGGCTGAAAGCCAGACGAGACTGCTGGTTGAATGCCTCTGCCTGGGTGATTACCTCCGCGTTCAATGGCCACCCCGGGTCACAAAAATACGTGATCGATCGGATCTTCATTTATGGTTATTCCTTGGTTTGTAGTTTCTCGCGGCGGTAGCGCTGACGCAGTTGATCTATCGGGTGCATCTTTCCCTGTTCATCAGTGTAATGCCACAGGTCCCACCCGTTGGATGGGTTGTTCCTGCCCATCATTTTACACACCTGGTGGATCGAACCTTCCATTTCGCCCATCACCAGGTGTCCGTTTGGTTTGATCCTGGCGACCTGATCTGGCTGTCCTTTGTAAAATAATGGCTGACCGGGTCTCAGATAGCCTGCTTCCAGCAGGCGTGCAAATGGAACGCGCGGAGCCAGTCGGCGCCGGTCGCGAACATCAAATCTGGGATCATCCAGGTCATGTGGTTCCAATCCATCGATGCGCTTATGAGCGATGTTCACATATTCCGGTTCGCGCTCGATGCCGATCCACTTTCGCTGCAGCATTTTTGCTACGGCTCCAGTCGTTCCTGTGCCGAAGAAAGGATCCAGGATGATATCCCCGGGGTGGCTGGAAGACNNCCCCGGGGTGGCTGGAGGACAGCAGCACTCGGTAGAGAAGTGCTTCCGGTTTTTGTGTGGTGTGAGCTTTCTCCCCGTTGATGCGGATGCGCTCTTTGCCGGTGCAGATCGGCAGCACCCAGTCGGAGCGCATCTGTTTACCGGAATTGAAGGGCTTCATGGCATGGTGGTTGAAAGTGTAGCGGGCGTTCTTGTCCTTCACTGACCAGATCAGGGTCTCGTGGGCGTTGGCGAAGCGCACCCCGCGGAAATTGGGCATCGGGTTGGTCTTGATCCAGAGCACGTCGTTGAGGATCCAGAAGTCTAAATCCTGCAGGATGGCACCAATGCGGTAGATATTGTGATATGTGCCGATCACCCATAGTGCACCGGTGTCCTTGAGCAATCGTTTGCAGGCTGTCAGCCACGCCCGGGTGAAGTGGTCGTACTCCTCCAGGCTGCCGAACTGGTCCCACTCGTCCTTAACGGCATCGACGCGGGTGTGGTTGGGACGCCACAGGTCTTTGGTCAATTGAAGATTATATGGTGGATCGGCGAAGATCAAATCGATGGACTGTTCCGGCAGGCTGTGCATGATTTCAATACAATCCCCCTGGATGATCTGGTTGAGAGGTAGGTGGCTATCCATCTTTTTTGAGCCTTCGTTGGCGCAAGACTTCGAAAGCAATTACGCTGCCGGCGATGGCGGCGTTAAGCGATTCGGCCTCACCTGGCATGGGCAGGTAGATTGTGCGGTCAGCCATCTGCTTCGCCCGCTCGGTTGCGCCGTGGGCTTCCCCGCCGATCAGCAGTCCTAACCGCTGGGTGAAATCTGCCTGCCAATATAATGAATCGCCCTGCATATCCGCCAGGAAGACAGTCAGCGAACGGCCAATTGATTCGATCTTCTCCCAGGGAACGACGCCGACAGGGATATGGAAGTGAGCACCCATAGCCGAGCGTACCACTTTTGGCGAGTAGGGGTCGACGGTTCCCGGCGTTAACAGGACAGCCTCGGCGTCGACGGCAACAGCAGTACGCAGCAGCGTGCCTAAATTACCCGGATCACGTATTTGGTCGATGATGATGATAAATGAATAGCTACCGGAGAAATCGTTTTTTGGGATTGGAACTTCCAGAAGAATTCCCTGTGGTGTTTCCGTGTCGGAAGCTAACCCCATGACACCCTGGGTAACCTCGAATACGGGAACCCTTTTCGAGCGGAACTCCGCCACGATCTCCATACCGCGCTGATTCAGGTCAGCAGTATAAAAGAGCTGAGTTATCTTCCAACCGCTCTTCAGGGCTTCCTTGGCTAACCGTACGCCCTCGATGACGAATGCACCCGAGTCGCGCCGGGTGCGNNCCCAGGTTGTGGTGAAGGCATTGATCGTCGGCTGATCGTACAGCGTGATGTGCACGATGTGTACACCAGAGTCCGGATGGTTTTTAAAGTAGCCCTGGATTGCCTCCAGGATCACACTGGCGCCGCGTTGTTTGGGGAAGCCGAAGATACCGGTGGAGATAGCTGGAAATGCAATTGATGTCAGCCCCAATTCGTCCGCCAGCTCCAGGCTGCTTTTCACCGCCTGCTCTAACTTGGCGTCTTCGTCGCCCTCTCCCCAGCGCGGCCCAACAGCGTGGATCACATAGCGGCTGGGCATATTCCCTGCGCTGGTGTAAGCCGGCGTATCGTGGGAGATCGGTCCGTGTTCCTGTACCCAGGCATTGCTCTCATCCTGGATGATACGTCCACCCGCGACAACGATCGCCCGGGCGACACCCCCACCGTGCTCCAGCGTCTCGTTGGCGGCATTGACAATCGCATCCACGTCTTCCCGGGTGATATCCCCAGAGACGATTTCCACACGGGTATGTTCAGACAGGGGTGCTTGACGGATGTTCGAATTCATGGTTTATACTCGGTGATTGTAGCATGTCCACTATCGGACGTCAACGCGTTTCGCATAGAGATAAGTTTACCTTCTAAAACGCATTCATTGGTAAATTTATACCAATTCACTAAATCATCCCGCACAAAAAAGGGAATTCTGTTATCCTCATGTTCTTAGTTTGATCGAAATTGTAAGGAGAATTACGGATGAAAAGCATTCGAATACTGATCATTACACTTTTTATTACACTCTTGCTGGTCAGCTGCAGGGGGGGTGCCGGGGATGCGGATCAAACGCTGGAAGGCAATCAGACCCTTACCCAGGCTTACGCAACCATCAACGCCAATCTGACCCAGCAGCCAACACAGACGGCCACGGAAACACTCACACCAACCATGACGGAGACGCCCACACTGGCAGAGCCGAGCGCTACACCTACCCAGGCGGCGGCCACAACGGCTGCGGCTACGACAGCGGCACCAGTTACAGTGGATGCCTGCAACATCGCCGGTTTCGTCCAGGATGTCACCATCCCGGACGGTACCGAAATGGCACCGGGGACGGAGTTCATCAAAACATGGCGCCTGCAGAATGATGGCACCTGCACCTGGAACACCAGCTACCAGGTGGTCCCAGCCAGTGATGAACAGATGGGCGGGCCGGACGCCCTGAACCTGACGGAAGAAGTCGCCCCCGGAGAGACGATTGATATCTCACTTGAACTGGTCGCCCCGGACGAAGCGGGAGAATATACCAGCAGCTGGCTGCTGCGCTCGGATGCAGGGGTCACTTTTGGTATCGGTTCTGCTGGAGGAACCTTCTATGTACAGATCGAAGTCACCGGTGATGCCGCTCCGACAGACACACCGGAAGGTTCTGAAACGGAAGAAGCTGGAACGGCAACACTGGAACCAACAGCCACAACAGGTGATACCCCCACCGAGACACCCACTCCGCTTGTCATCGTTACTGAAGAGGTTATCCCCACGGAAACACCTTGATGTAGTTATCTTTTTGAGTAAACACCTCTCCGTTACTTGATCCAACGGAGAGGTGTTTTTATTTGCCGGATTTATGTGTAAGTTTCTTTACGCACCTGACTATGATTGTCTACCGAACCGCGCGCCACACCAGCACAATAATGATGAAATCGATCGCGAGCACGATCAGGACACTCAGGACCAAGAGGATGGCATTTAATCCTGTGATACCGAAGAAACCGGTGGCGAAGATCGTAATTAAACCTGCGATCAACAGGACATCCAGGATCAGTATCGGATAAAAGAGCAAATCGAGCACAGCCAATGGTTTGCCGATCAATTTTCCTTTCGACGCCCTGATTTGAGAAAGGGAGACAATACCCAGGATCGTTGTGGCAAATGGGGAAATGATCCCCAGAGGTATGATGGTGAACCGGAGCACCCACTGCCACCAGGCTACCCCAGGTGCCCCAGGGATAATTATCATTGACAGAATTGCCAGGATAATCCCGAAGGGCAGCAGTAAAGCGCCAAAGATGGCTGTTCGCGATACCTTCTTGTCAGCAAACTCCGCTTCATCATAGTCCGGGGCGAAAGATTCCGGCGGATCCATTTCAGCCAGGACGGCTTCAACCTCTTTAACGGTTGGCTGATCACCATATGACTGTAATCTGGTTTCGATATGTTCTCTCAAGTCATTTATGATGCTCTCTGCAATGTCTGGGCTCAGCCCGGAGGTCTTTTCTTGGACTGCGTCCAGGTACTGGTTGATACGCTGATGGGTTTTATTTTTTTCGTTCATTGAATTGCTCCATATAAAATTTGATGATCAATTTTCTGATCGTAGTTGTTGTAAAGTTTGATTCAGTAAATCCCAATATTGGTTCATGTATGCCAACCTGGTTTTACCTAGCGAGGTCAGGCTGTAGTAGCGGCGGGGCGGGCCACCAGGTGATGGACCTTTCCGAATGCGGGCCAAGCCTTCTTTATTCAGGCGTGCCAGGATAGGGTAAACTGTGCTTTCAGTCACTTCCATCCCTTCAAAGGTATTGATGGTCTGGATGAGCTCATACCCATAAGTCTCTTTTTGATTTAGGATGATCAGCGTTAGATACTCTAATAATCCTTTACGAAGCTGTGTAATCCATCGGTCCATATTCACCTTTCCATTACTTTGTAATACGTAGTAGTGGATATTGTACTACGTAATGCATAGTAGTCAAGGGTGGATTTCACCAAAATTTACATCCGGATTTATTGTGTTGTAAAAAAGGTTAAATCAAAAACACCACTCCATCAGTCGTGAATAAATGGAGAGGTGCTCAGCGTTGATTATTACTGAGAGGGGATGTCACCCATTATTATTTAAATGGTATTTCACTCCCGTTAGCTCTTCCGAAACCTGCCACAGCCGTCTGGCGGTATCTTCGTCTTGAGAGCGAGCGCTGGAAGAGGTTTCTACCGGTGTTCCCCAGATTTGCAGCCAGCGCGGCCCATAATACTCTCCGCCCCCGGCGTCGTCAGCGGTGGCCGCGTACAGGGTTGGCAAAGCACCGACATCCGTTTTCTGAGCGAAGAACTGGTTCAAGAACATCATCAGATTGGAATGCCGCTGCAGGTTGGTCTTTGTCCAGCCGGGGTGGGCGGCCAGCGATATCGAATCATTACCCGACCGCTCGAACAAGCGATGCAGCTGATAAGTAAACAGCATGTTGGCCAGCTTACTCTGACCGTAGGCGGCTGTGGGATCGTAAGTTTGTTCCAATTGCAGATCATCGAAGCGAATCCTGCCGATAATATGGGCAGCACTGCTGACTGTAACAACACGAGAATTGGGAGTCTTTGATATCAAGGGCATCAGCAGACCGGTCAGGGCGAAATGCCCCAGGTGATTGGTCCCAAACTGGACCTCGAAACCTTGCGCAGTCTCATGCCGCTTCGGCAGTGCCATCACCCCAGCGTTGTTGACCAGGATATCTAATTGATCGTATTTATCCATGAAGTCATGGGCGAACTGCCGTACGTATTCCAGGTCAGCCAGGTCTAAATGCATCAGCACGACACTTGCGGCAGGGTGATCTTTTAGGATCGCTTCAATTGCCTCCTGACCTTTGTTCATGCTCCTGCAGGCCATTATTGTCTCAGCACCGTGGACAGCCAGCTCTTTGGCCGTTTCGTAGCCGATCCCGCTGTTAGCCCCGGTGACGATGGCGACCTTTCCTGTAAGGTCCGGGATGTTCTCAGCCGTCCAATGTCCGTTTGTGCTTGTATTCATTTTTCGCAAACCTCTAAACTTTTACAAATAAGTTTGTGATAATTTGTCGATTTGTTGGATCTCATCGTCCGCCAGGCGGAATTTCATCGCTCCAGCGCTCTCAACAGCATGCTTTACCTTCGATGCTCCGGGAATAGCTACCACGGTATCTCCCTGAGCATTGACCAACCAGTTAAGCGCGACCTGTGAAGGAGTGGCATCATATCTACCACCGATCTCTTCCAACCTGCTGACCAGTTTTTGGCTTTCATCCAGCTGGCTCTTTAATCGACCTCTACGACCGATCGGCCTGGAATCCAGTAAATCCGGATTTTTGTGGAATTTGCCGGTCAGTAAGCCCATCTCCAGTGGAGAGTAGGCGATGATCGTAATCCCCAGTTCCCTGGCTGTCTGCAGGATGCCGTTGCGTTCGATAGCCCGGTCCATCAGACTGTATTTGACCTGGTTGGAGACCAGGCGCAGGCCGCGCTTGACCAGGTGCTGGTGGGCTTCGCGCATCTGCTCGGCGGAGTAATTGCTGACCCCGACGGTGCGGACTTTACCAGCATCTACAAGGTCCGCCATCGCATCCATCTGTGCTTCGATCGACGACAGTGAACCGGTGTTGTGGATCTGGTACAGGTCGATACTGTAAGGCTGCAGGGCATTGATGCGTTTATCAATCGTCCGCCGGATGTTCCTGGCAAAGCGCAGGAAAGGCATCCACTTGGTAGCTACCACCACGTCCTGATCGTTGATGCCAGCGACCTGCAAACCTTTCGCCAGAGCCCGCTCGGAATTGCCGAAGCCGTACAATTCTGCGGTGTCGTACCAGTTAATGCCGTTTTTATAGGCGGCTTTTACGATTTGATTGCTGGTTTCCGTTGATATGGGGGACCAGATCAGACCGTTGAATAATCCTCCACCTGNNCACCCAATCCAATCGGGGTTACCTGGATGTCAGTTCCTCCTAATTTGCGTAAGTTTGTTGTCTCTTTGGTATTCATTATGTTTTCCTTTATTCTATTTAGGGAGCGATCATTGATTAAGTCGGAACCTTGCAGACCTAACACTCAGCTAGAATTGCACCCATAACAGCGCCGAATGCCTGCTCTTTGACTTGTTCCGTCAGCTCTAATGACCCCGACAGGTGATATTTCACCAATGTGACTGCAAAATTATAGGTCAGGGCGTTGAGCATCTCTATCGGCATTTGCTTGACCATCCCTGCATCGATCGCGTGATCAAATACCTGGTAGACCGGTGCCAGGAAGACTTCAGACTGAGCTTCCGTTTCAGGGGTTAGATATGGAGAGTTATGGTATTGCTCCAGGAACAGGGTTACATCCGGTTTTTCCAGGCAGAATTCCAGCAGGTTCATCCACAGCGCCCTGAAAATGTCCTCCAGGGGCTGATCTTGGGTGATTCCGACAAGCATCGCCTGGCTGAGATCATTCTTCAATTCGATGAACAGGGCGTTGATCAGGTCTTCCTTGCTGTCGAAGTAGCGGTAGATTGTTCCCGCACCGACGTCAGCATGTTTGGCAATCTCTGACATCGGTGTGCCGTGAAATCCGTGTTCAGACACCAGGTGCAGGGTTGCGTTCAGGATCGCTTCTCGTTTATTGGTTT
>JABAOG010000280.1_pt2 | contig 54466 bp, 46 predicted proteins | sample 7062131 | NCBI WGS metagenome assembly JABAOG01 (sample SAMN14538629, study PRJNA623070) | marine sediment metagenome | biome: marine biome [ENVO:00000428]; feature: marine pelagic biome [ENVO:01000023]; material: deep marine sediment [ENVO:00002113] | place: India: Arabian Sea | collected... | reverse complement strand
TGCGCGGTCCGGTTCGGCAACGTGCTCGGCTCCGATGGCAGTGTCGTCCCGCTGTTCCGCAGCCAGCTGGCCCGGGGCGAAGCCTTGACAGTGACGCATCCGGACGTGACGCGTTATTTTATGACCATCGCGGAGGCCGTCCAGCTGGTTCTGGCGGCAGCCATCGTGCCGGAGGCGGCCAACCGCATCTGCATGCTGGAGATGGGCGAGCCGGTTCGCATCCTCCAGCTTGCGGAGAACCTCGTACGCCTCTCGGGTCTCCGCCCCCACATGGACGTGGAGATCAGGTTCACGGGGTTGAGGCCCGGGGAGAAGCTGCACGAAGAGGTGGTGACGGGCTGCGAGGCTGGCGTGCCCACCTCGGTATCGAAGCTGAGAGTGCTGGAGCGGACCACGATCGACGGCGTCGGCGTGGAAAAGGCGTTGGCTCAGCTCCGGCTGGCGATCGACCAGCAGGAGGCCGACGCCACGCTGAGCGCTCTCTGCAGCATGGTTCCGGAACATGTCGCCCCCCTGAGCGGCCGGCTCCATGAGAGCCAGGCCCGCCTGGGTGCGACGAAGCGCGCCAGCCGGTACCCGAGGGTGGCCATCGCGGGCTGAGGAGTTGACTGGATGTTCAGGCATTTCCGCTGGATACTTCTGCTGTTCCTTCTCCCTCCGCCCGCGCTCCCGGCGCAGGGGGCCGTGCCGGCCGGCATGGCGACCCTCCGCCCGGGCGACCTGGTCCGGATCACGGTCTGGCGCAACGCCGAGCTCAGCGGCGAGTTCGAGATCGGCGGCGACGGCCACATCCAGCATCCCCTCTACCGGGAGGTGGCCGTAACCGGGGTGCCCCTGGAGGAGGCCGAGGACCGGGTGCGGTCGATGATCGCGCGCCACCAGAGCGCGCCGCAGTTCGTCATGGAGCCGCGGTTCAGGGTGGCCGTGGGGGGCGAGGTCCAGGAGCCGAACCTGTACGCGCTACCTCCCGAGCGTACGCTGGCGCAAGCCATCGCCATGGCCGGCGGGCCGACGGAACGGGGGCGGCTCGACAACGTCCGCCTGCTGCGCGGCGGCCGCGAGTTCGTGGTGGACATGACCCGACCCGATGCGGACCTGGCGCAGATGGCGATCCGGTCCGGCGACCAGATCATGGTCGCCCGGCGCGTGTCCGTCTTCCGTGAATACATCGCTCCCTTCGCAGCAGTCACCGCCGCGGTGGCGGCGGTCCTGAATGTGATTCTCCGGTATCAAGACATATGAACGAACCGAGGAACCCCAGGCCTCATCGGGGCGCCCCGAGCGGCGGCGGTCACGGAATCTACGGCGAGCTGCCGGCTCCCCACGGGCGGGAGCCCGACGGAGTCCCGCTGCACGACATCGTGGGCGTGGTCCGGCGACACGCCGGCCTGATCGCCGGCGTGATGATCCTGTGCACGGTGATCGCCGCGGTGCTCGTCTATCTGGACGAGCCGGAGTACCGGGCCACGGCGGTGGTCCGCATGTCGGACGACCGGGGCAGCATGACCCGCGGGATCGAGGAGCGTCCGGTGGACCGGAGCCGCGGTGTCGACCCGCTGCTCTCCGAGACCCGGATCCTGCACAGCCGCGGTCTGGCGGGCGAGGTCGTGGACGCGGTGGGCCTGCGACTCCGGATCCAGGACGGCGCGTTCCCCTTCGAGGCGCTCGAGCAGGTGAAGGTGACGGCCCCGCCCGCCGCCACCGACACCCTCGAGCTCCGGCTCTTCCCGGACCGCTACGAAGTCCGCCGGGGCGAGGAGACGGCCCATGCGCCGTACGGCATGCCCGTGTCGGTCTCCGGGGTCTCCTTCGCCCTGACCGGCCGGCCGGGGGGCGTGGACCGGGCCCGGATCGCCGTGCTGGCCCGCGAGCGGGCCATCGACCGGCTGCACGGGAACCTCCGGATCCAACCGCTGACGGGCAGCGACATCATCGAGGTGGAGTACACGGCCGCCGAGCCGGCGCTGGCGCAGCGGGTGGTGAATGGCCTGGTGCAGACGTACCGCGCCGAGAGCGCCGACAACGCCCAGGAGAGCTCGCGGCGGCGCCGCCTCTTCCTGGAGACGCAGCTGGCCCAGACCGACTCCATGCTGCGGCAGGCGAGCGCGGCGCTGAACGAGTTCCGCAACCGGACCGGCGTGTACCGGACCGGGGACCGCATGGCCACGCAGCAGGCGGCGGCGCTGGAGCTCGAGCTGCGCCGGGAGAAGCTGCTGGTCACGAGGCGGCTCTTCGAGTCCCTGCTGGGCGAGCTCCGGGCTGGCGGACCGCCCGAGGGCCTCGGGGCGCTGGTCTCGGCGCTGGACGTGGCCGACAACCCGACGTTGAGCCAGCTGCTCCTCCAGCTCATGAGCTACCAGCGAGGCCTGGACTCGCTCTCGGCGGGGCCCTGGGGCGCCTCCCCGGAGAACCCCGACGTCGCCCGGATGCAGAGCCTGGTCGACCAGACGCTGGGCAAGCTCCGGACGGCCATCGCGGCGCACGTCACCTCCCTCGACACGCAGATCCGGGCGCTCGACCAGAGTCACGGGCGGCTGGCTGCGGAGATCAACCAGCTGCCGGACATCGAGGCGGAGGAGACCCAGAAGACGCGGCAGGTCCAGACGCTCCAGGCCATGGTGGACAACCTGCGACTGGAGCATCAGCGAGCCCGCATCCAGGAGGCCGTACAGGCGGGCCGGGTAGACATTGTCGACCTGGCGCCCCGCCCCTACCTCCCCGTCGGCATGGGCACGCGGTTCAAGCTGTTCGTGGGGCTGATGCTCGGCCTGATGCTCGGCGTCGGGACCGCCTTCGGTCGCGAGCTGATGAACCGGTCGATCCGGGGTCGGGAACAGCTCGAGGAGATCGCCCCGGTCCCCGGGCTCGCGGTCATTCCGCGCCTGGTGCCCGCGTCCAACGGGAGGCTCCGCCTGCGACCCGGCCGCAAGGAACGGGACGAGGCGGTCGCCGCCGAGGCGTACCGGATCCTCAACGCGAACCTCCAGGTCACGGCGGGCGACGTGGGGTTCCGCACGGTGGTGGTGACCAGCGCCGTCCCTGCGGAAGGGAAGACCACCACCGCCACGAACCTCGCCCGGCTGCTGGCCGAGCACGGGGAGCGGGTGCTCCTGGTGGACGCGGACCTGAGGGTGGGCGAGCTCCACAAGGAGTTCCAGGTGGCCCGGAAGCCCGGACTCGCGGAGCTGCTGGCCGGGACGGCGCCCGTCCAGGGAGTCATCCGGGAGACGAATGCGCCCGGGCTCCACGTCATCCCCAGGGGGACCTATCAACCGGACCATGGCCACGCGCTGGCGCCCGGCCGGGTCCTCAGCATCCTCGGGGAGCTGAGCTCCCTCTACGACAGTATCCTGCTGGACACGGCACCGGTGCTCACCGTCGCCGAAGCGCGGATCTTCGCCGCCTGCGCCCCGGCGGTGCTGCTGGTGGTGCGGGCGGGGCGGACGGACCGGGAGCTGGTTCTGCGCGCCCTGCAGGAGCTGGAGTCGGTGGGTGCCCGGGTGATCGGCACGGTGCTCAACGACTCGAACGCCGAGATCCGCGAGACCGGCGCCTACGGCTATGCGTACATGACCTCCCGCTGAGTCGCAGCGCGCACCCGTCCCCCCGAGAGGTCGTGATGAACTGGATTCGGAGCACCGGCAACGCCGCCGGGCTTCCTTCGCCGTGGCCGGTCGCCGGCCCGTTCGGAGGCGGCCTTTTCGTACGTCCGCGCGCCGGCTACCGGCGCACGGGCCCTCGGGGCCGTGACGCCCGCGGAGGCCGTCGTTGTGGCCGGATCCGCGCCGGTCTTTGCAGATTTGGAGGATGATGTACGATCTGACGTTCCTGGCCTCGGGCTTCCGCCAACACGTGTTCGTGTCGACGGATGGCGACGAGGAGTGGGTCTACAAGATCCCCGCGGCCTTCGGTCGGGTGCTCCCGTACCGCCATCGGACGGGGAAGACGCGGCCCGTCCAGCCGGTCAAGCGGGCCCTCCACGCCGCGGCGATCCTCTTTCCTGCGAGCGTCTACGGCGCGGTGCGGTCGGCCTACCGCAGGATCGGGCGCCGACCGGTGCTCCGGTGGATCGCCCCGCCGCTGGCCGGCCTGCTCGCGGGTTTCGACCGAGTCCGCGTCGTTCGTGACGCGGGGCTGGCCGCCTATCAGCGCTGGGCCCGGGCCCGCGACTTCCGGGAGATGCTCGACACGCTGGAGCTGCTGGCGGCCCGGGGCCTGGGTGACCTGCTGCTCCCGTTCGAGATCGTGCGGGAGGCGGAGGCCCGGCTGCGCATCGACGACCGTGTGTTGCCCTACCGCGGCCCGCTGCTCGTCCAGCGTCGGGCGGTCTTCCAGGAGGTCGGCGGTGACTACGACGCCTTCGACTGGAACGTGATCGTCGAGACGCAGCATCGGCTGTGGCGGGAGGGGGTGGCCCTGACGGAGCCCGGCGAGATCATGGGCACCCGGAGTTGGGCGCTGGTGGGTCGTCGGCCGACCATCGCGGATACGAGCTCCCTCACCCGGGACTCCGGCCTGGCCCGCCGGTGCGTCGCGGACGAGACCCTGGACCGGCGCGAGGCGGTCGTCCGGCGGCGGCTGGCCGCGGAGCGGCCGGGTTACGACCCGGAGCCGTTCTTCCGCTACATCCGCAGCGAGATCAACGGGCAGCGGCTGGAAGCGCTCTGGGGCCGGGGGGCGGAAGCCGGGCGGCGTGCGGAGCGGCGGCCCGTGACGGCGGCGGAGTCCCGGGGCGTGACATGAGCCGCGGCGGTGGCGGGTCCGACGAGACCGGGGGCCTGACCCGGTCGAGCATCCGTGGCATGTTCTGGACGGGCTACGGGAAGGGGGCCCACGCGCTCCTCCAGGTCCTGGTCCTCTCCGTGCTGGCGCGGCTGCTGACGCCGGCCGAGTTCGGCGTGGTCGGTGCCGCCATGGTCGTGATCGGGTTCTCGGGCATCTTCTCCCACCTCGGGCTCGGCCCGGCGCTGGTGCAGCGCAAGGAGCTCGAGCTACGCCACCTGGAAGCGGGCTTCTCGTTCTCGATCCTGCTGGGCATCGCGGTCGGGGCCGTCATCTGGCTGATCGCGCCGCTGGCCGCGACGTTCTTCGACATCCCGGAGGTCCGGCCGGTCCTGCGGGCGCTGGCCTGGGTCTTCCCCCTGCGAGGACTGGGCACCGTGGCCGAGTCGCTTCTGGCGCGGGAGCTACGCTTCAGCCGCATGGCGAACATCGAGGTGGCCTCCTTCGCGCTCGGCTACGGCGGCACCGGCATCATCATGGCCCTCAACGGCTTCGGGGTCTGGGCCCTGGTCGGAGCGCAGGTGGCCCAGTCCGTGGTCAAGGTCGGACTGCTCCTCGCCTCGCACCCGGAGCCGCGCCGGCTCGGCATGCAGCGTGAAGCGGTCCGGGACCTCCTGTACTTCGGCAGCGGCTTCACGGTCGGTCGGGTCGCCAACCACCTGGCCCACAACCTCGACAACCTGGTCGTCGGCCGCTGGCTGGGCGCCGCAGCGCTCGGCTTCTACAGCCGCGCCTACCAGCTGATGGCGATGCCCGCCCAGCTCTTCGGCCAGGCCCTGGACGTGGTGGTGTTCCCCGGCATGTCCCGGATCCAGGACGAGTCGAAGCGACTGGGCATCGCCTACCGCCGGGGCACCGCGTCCATCGCCCTGGTCATGCTGCCCGCCAGCGCGCTGTTCTTCGTGCTGGCGCCCGAGATCGTGCTCGTGCTGCTGGGCCCCGGCTGGGACGCGGTGGTGGGCCCGTTCCGGATCTTCGCGATCGCCATGTACCTGCGGAACGGCTACAAGATGGCCGACTCCCTGGCCCGGGCCCGCGGCGCCGTCTACCGGCGCGCCTGGAGGCAGGCGCTCCACGCCCTGCTCGTTTTCCTGGGGGCCTGGATCGGGCAGCGGTGGGGGATCAGCGGTGTCGCCTGGGGGGTCTCCCTGGCGCTGGCGGCCAACTTCGTCCTCATGGCGCACCTGAGCGCCCGCCTCAGCGGCGTGACGGCGCGGGCGATCATCGGGGCCCACCGGGCAGCCCTCACCACGGCCGCGGCCGTGCTCGCGGTGGCCTGGGGGCTGGCCGATCTCACGCGGACGGCCGGGTTGCCCTCCGTCGCAGTCCTGCTGATCACGACCGCCGGCTGCGGGCTGCTGGTCCTGGTGGCGATCCGGAGCGTCCCGACCGCGGTGCTCGGCGCGGACGGCATCTGGCTCCTGGACCGGCTCCGCGACGCGGTGCACCCCCACGGCAGGCCGGTGCCGGAAGGAGGGGGTCGTGTCGACGCCGCTTGAGGTAGGCGCCGTGCCGCCCCCCGGGGCCCCCGCCGCCGGGGCGCTGGAGCTGAACCGGTCGCTCGTGGAGCGCCTGGACGAGGCGGGGGTGGATTACTGCCACTGGAAGAGCAACGAGCATCTGGATGCCGCCATGATGGGGCTCACGGATCTCGACCTGCTGGTGGACCCGGCGTCCGCGTCCGCCTTCGGGCGGGTGCTCGCGGAGCTGGGCTTCAAGCGGTTCGACTCGGGCTCGGGACAGGCGTACCCCGCGGTGGAGGACCATCTCGGGATGGACGCCGACACGGGAACGCTGGTCCACCTGCACGTGCACTACCGGCTCGTCCTGGGCGAGGAGGGGCTGAAGGGCTACCAGCTGCCGTGGGAGCGGCGGATCCTGGCCGGCCGGCGAAAGGACCCGGTGTGGGGTGCCTACACCGCCGATCCCCACGACGAGCTCGTGCTGCTGCTGGTCCGGTCGGCGCTCAAGGTCCGGACCCGGGACCGGCTGCCGCCCCGGAGCGGACGTCCGTTCGTACGGGGCGGCGCGCTGCGGGAGCTGCGGTGGCTCGCGCAGCGGGTGGATCCGGATCGCCTCGAGAGGACAGCCGCCGCGCTGGTAGGTGCCGAGGCCGCGTCCACGCTGCCCCGGCTGCTGGAATCCGCGCCCCCGCCGCTGCTGTGGCGGTTCCGGCGGGCGATCCGGCCATCGCCGGAGCTCTACCGGACCCATCGCCCCGTGGCGGGCCGACTGCTGCGCTGGGGCCGGGAAGCCCGCGCCCTGGCCAGGCTCATCGCCCGCCGGCTGGGGTTCCGCACCTCCCGGTCGGGGCGGCGAGACCCCCGGGGAGGTGTCATCATCGCCGTGGTGGGCGCGGATGGCGCCGGAAAGTCGCGTCTCCTGGGGGCCCTCTCTCCGTGGCTCGCCCGGAAGCTGGACGTCGTCTCGATCTACTTCGGCAGCGGCGACGGGCCGGTCTCCCTGGCCCGCCGGCCGTTCAGCCTGGCGCGCTGGGTCGCGCCGGGGCGCCGCCGCGAACGGGCCCAGGCGTCCACGGGAAGTGACCGCCCGACGGGGGGCGAGCCGAAGTCGGCGTCCCGCCCGTGGCCGTGGCTGCGCTCGGCTTACCACGGCAGCCTGGCCCTGGTCCTCGCCGAGGAGAAGAAGGGCCGCCTGGCCCGGGCCCGACGGTCGGCCAACGCGGGCAGGGTCGTCCTCTGCGACCGGTATCCCCAGACGCAGTTCCCCGGGATCAGCGACGGCCCGCGACTCGGGGCGTGGCTGGGGCATCCTCGCCGGCTACTCCGCCGGCTCGCGGCCAGGGAGCAAGCGATCTATCGGCGGGCCGAGCTGAGCCCGCCCACCCTGGTCCTCAAGCTGAACGTGTCGCCGAGCGTGGCCCGGGCCCGCAAACCCGAGACGCGGCACCAGGAGCTGGAGCGTCGCATCCAGGTCGCGCGCGACCTGCGATTCCCCTCGGCCACGCGGGTCGCGGTCATCGACGCTGACGCACCCTTCGAGCAGGTGCTGCTGCGGGCGCAGCACGCGATCTGGGAGGCGCTGTGAGGATGGCGCCGATCCTGGACCGGGCCGACCCCACCCGTGCGTCGCCGCCGCGGCCCCGGGTGATCGAGCTCGTCGGCCTGCCGGGCGCCGGGAAGAGCCGCCTCGCCCGGGGTATCGCCGAGCGCCTCCGCGATCGCGGCACTCCGCCGGCGACGCGGGCCGACCTCGGAACGCGGGCCCGGGGCCGGAGCCGGTTCCTGATGGATGCGGCCGGTCACCACCTGAGACACCCGGGCGCGCTGCTCGCGGCGATCCAGCTCGCGACGGGGACCCGCCCGTGGTCCGCCAGCCGACTGCGCCATGCGGTCGAAGCCGCCGACTGGCCCCGGCGATGCCGGCGGGCGGGGATCGACGGTCATGCCCTCGTTCTCCTGGACCAGGGGTGCGTCCAGGACGCGTGGTCGGCGTCCCTCGACTCCTCGGCCCGGCGGCTCCGCGGCGCGGAGCGTCTCCTCGGGAAGGGGCTGGGCGTCGGGGATCTCCGCTACGCGTTCGTCTACTGCACCGTGCCCGTCGAGCTCGCGGTCGAGCGGATCCGGGGGCGGAGCGAGTCCTCGAGCCGGTTCCAGGGGATGTCCGCGGAGCGGGCCGCTGCCGTCCTCTCGGCGGAAGCCGGCGGCCTGGAGCGACTGCTGGACGTCGCCGTCGGGCGGACCGGCGCGCCCCTGCTCGTCGTCGACGGTCGCCGGGCCATCGACGCCAAGATCGATTCCGTGCTGGAGTTCATCGATGAATCCGCCTTCGGTTGAGTCGAGGCCGGGCCCGTCGGCCGCGGCTGCGAACACGGGCGAACGGTTCCGGGTCGCTCTCTTCCTCCCCGCCCTGGCGGGGGGCGGGGCCGAGCGCGTCATGGTGAACCTTGGCCGCGGGCTGGTCGAGCGCGGCATGGACGTCGACATGGTCCTGTGCCGCGTCGAGGGCGAGTACCTGGACCAGCTGCCGGGCGACGTGCGGCTGGTCGACCTGGAGGGGCGCCGCGTGCTGCTGTCGGTCGCGGCCCTGGCGCGCTACCTCCGGCGCGAACGACCGGACGTGCTCCTCTCGACCCTGAACACCGCCAACATCGCCGCGGTGGCCGCGCAGCGGCTGGCGGGGGTGCCGACCCGCACGCTCCTGCGGCAGTCGAACGTGCTGGCCAATCCGACCCGGGCGACGGGGCGTCCCCTGACGCCGCTGACCCTCGCGCTGGTGCGCTTCAGCTACGCCCGCGCCGACGCCATCGTCGCGGTGAGCGAGAGCGTCGCGGAGGACCTCCGATCGCTGCCGGGCGTGAAGCCGGGCCGGGTCCACGCGGTGCCCAACCCGGTGGTCGGACGTGAGCACCTGGCCATGGCCGATCGCCCGGTACCCCACCCCTGGCTGCGGGAGCCGGGCCCGCCCGTGGTGCTCGCCGCCGGGCGGCTGCACGCGCAGAAGGACTACCCGACGCTGCTGGAGGCCGTGGCGCTGGTGCATCACCGCCGCCCCGTCCGGCTCATCGTCCTGGGGGACGGTCCGGACCGGGAGGCGCTGGAGGCCAGGACCCGGGAGCTCGGGATCCAGGCCTACGTCTCCATGCCGGGCTTCACGGACAACCCGTTCGCGTACATGGCCCGGGCAGCGGCCTTCGTCCTCTCCTCCGCGTGGGAGGGAATGCCCGGCGTGCTGATCCAGGCGCTGGCGTGCGGCGCGCCGGTCGTGTCCACGGAATCCGGGAGCGGGCCCCGGGAGATCCTCGCCGACGGGCGCTACGGCCGGCTGGTGCCGGTGGGCGACGCCGCGGCCCTGGCGGCGGCCATCGAGGACGAGCTGGAGTNNAGGCCTGGCAGCGCTTCACTTGCGAAGCGGCGGTGGACGCCTACCTGGGGCTGATCCGGGAGGTGGTCGCCGGTGAATAGGATCGCTTTCGTCGCCCTCTGGGCGTTCGTCTTCACGGTTCCGTGGGAGCTCTTCATCACCTTCCCCGGGTTCGGCTCCTTCGGCCGGCTCGCGGGCCTGATGGCGTTCCCGCTGGGCGTCCTCGCCGTACTCTGGCGGGGGCGGCTGCGCCGCCTGGCCCCGCCCCTCATTCTCATGGCCGCGTTCATCGGGTGGTCGGCCCTCTCCATGTTCTGGTCCATCGAGCCGGAGTCGACGCAGATCCGGACGAAGACGTTCCTCCAGCTCGGACTCCTGGCCTGGCTGATCTGGGAGCTCGCGCCGACCCACGAGCGGCAGGCCCACCTCTTCCAGGCCTACGTGCTGGGCGCGTACGTGGCCGCGTTCGACACCATCGGCAACTACCTGGCCGGGGCGGCGACGGCGACCGGGCGGTTCGCCGCCGAAGGGTTCAACCCGAACGACCTCGGGTTCACCCTGGTGCTCGGGATCCCGATGGCCTGGCACCTGGCGACGCTCAGCCGGATCCCCGTGCTCATCTGGGTGAACCGACTCTACGTGCCGATCGCGATGATCGCGGTGACGCTCACGGCTTCCCGGGGGGCCTTCCTCCCGGCCCTGGTCGCGCTGCTCATCATTCCGTGGTCGCTCACGCGACAGCGGTGGAGCGTGCGGGCGGCGGTCGTCGTCCTGCTGGCGGGGTCGGTCTACGCCATGAGCTCGTTCGTCCCCGAGAGCTCCTGGGAGCGGCTGGCGGCCGTCTCGTCCGAGATCGAGGACGGCAGCTTCAGCAGCCGGGGTGCCATCTGGCGCGCCGGCTGGGAGACCTTCCTCCAGCAGCCGGTCGCCGGGTTCGGGGCCGGGACCTTCAGCTCGGCGGCGGAGCCGGCGCTGGGCAGCGCGCGCTCCCCTCACCAGACGTACCTGTCGATCCTCGTCGGGCAGGGCATGATCGGGCTGGCCCTGTTCCTGGCCATGGCGGGCGCGGCCCTGCTGGGCGTCCGGCGGCTCCCCGGGTCGCACCGCAGGTTCTGGCTCGTGCTCTTCGCGACCCTGGCCATCGGCCTGATGCCCCGGACCTGGGAATACCGCAAGCCGCTCTGGGTGGTGTTCGGCGTTCTCACCGCCCAGACAGGGCTGGTGGCCGCAACCCGAACGGCCGAGGACCCCCGCGCCGCGGCACCCAAGCGGGTCGCCGTCCCCCTGGAGGCCGGGCCGTGAGGGTCGCGTACGTCACCATGGCCTTCCCGGCCCCGGCCGAAGCGTTCGCGAGCTCCGATGTCACGGCGCTCGGTCGCGCCGGCGTGGCGGTCGATGTCCATTCGCTGCGCCCCCGGCACCGCCGGCACGACGAGCTGGTCTCCCAGCGCGGGCTGGACGCCCTCGCGCTCGATCACAACTCGGTCCGATCGAGCCTCCGCGGCGTCCTCTACGGGGTCGCCCACCCGCTCGTTACGATCCGGTCGGTCGGTTGGATCGCGAGCCGGACCTGGCGACGGCCGTCGCACCTGGTCCGGAGTCTCGCTCTGCTCCCGCGCGCGTTCGATATCCTGGCCCGGCTCCGGCGGGACCGGCCGGACGTGGTCCACCTCTTCTGGGGCCACTACCCGGCGCTGGTCGGGCGGCTGGTGCTGGAGCACCTCCCGGATACGGTCCTCTCCGTGTTCCTGGGCGCCTACGACCTGGAGTGGCGGTACGGCGGTAGCGCGCCGGTGGCCCGCCGCGCGGATACCGTCTGGACCCACGCAGCTCACAACCTGCCGGCGCTCCGGGAGCTCGGGATCCCGGAAGAGCGGGTCCGGGTCGCGTACCGGGGCGTGGACCTGCGCCGTTTCCCGGACCCCCGCGGGCCAAAGGTGCCCGGCCGCATCGTTACGGCCGGCCGCCTGATCCCCGCCAAGGCGATGGACGACGTCCTGCGCGCGTTCCGGGCGGTGCTGGACGCCCGTCCCGACGCGTCCCTGGTGGTGCTGGGTGAGGGCCCGGAGCGGGCGGGGCTGGAGTCCCTCGCCCGGTCCCTCGGCCTGGGGGACAGCGTACGCTTCCCCGGCCACGTGAGCCACCAGCGCGTCCGGGAGGAGATGGCCGCCGCCGAGATCTTCATCCTGCTCTCGCGGATGGAGTCGGAGCGCCTCCCGAACGTCGTCAAGGAGGCCATGGCCAGCCGCTGCTGCTGCATCGTCTCCCGTACGGCCGGGATCGAAGAGCTGGTCGATCACGGCTCGACGGGTCTGCTCGCGACCGGGTCGACGGCGGAGGAGGTGGCGACGGACGCGGCCGGGCTCGCGCTCCGCGCCCTCTCCGACCCGGCGGAACGCGGGGAGCTGGCCCGGGCGGGCCGACGGCACGTGCGTGAGCACTTCGACGTGGACCGGACCATGGCGGGGTACCGGAGCGCGTGGGAAGCGGCGATGGCCACCCGGGAGAGCGCCGCGGAAGCCGCCCGCTCCAGCGGTCGAGGAGACCGGGAGGCGCGGTCGGCGGCCGGAGCCGGGACCCTGCTCGAGGAGGGACGCAGTCGATGAAGATCCTTTACCTGCACCAGTATTTCAACACCCCCGACACGCCGGGGAGCACCCGCTCCTACGAGATGGCGCGGCGCCTGGTGGACGCGGGCCACGAGGTCCACATGATCACGTCCGACTACCGGCGAACGGACGGTGCGCAGGACTCGCGCTGGAGCGAGGGGATCGTCGCGGGCATCCACGTCCATGCGGTGCGGGTCCCGTACGCGAACCGGATGGGATTCGCCGCGCGCATGAAGGCGTTCCTGGCGTTCGCGTGGCACTCGGGCCGACGGGCCGCGGCCGTGGGCGGCGACCTGGTGTTCGCGACCAGCACCCCCCTCACGATCACGCTGCCCGGCGTGTACGCGGCCCGGCGCCTGCGGGTCCCCCTCGTGTTCGAGGTCCGGGATCTGTGGCCTGCGGTCCCCATCGCCATGGGCGTGCTCCGCGGCCGCGCGGCAATCGCGGCGGCCCGCTGGCTCGAGCGGTTCGCGTACCGGAACTCCCGGCGCATCGTGGCGCTGTCGCCGGACATGAAGCGCGGGGTGGTGGACGCGGGCTATCCGCCGGAGTCCGTGACGGTGATCCCCAACGGCAGTGACGTCGACCTGTTCGACGTGGGGCCGGGCCCGGGTCAGGCGATCCGGGAGGCCCGCTCCTGGCTTGGTGATCGGCCCCTCGTCCTCTACGCCGGCGCGCTGGGGATGGTCAACGGCGTGGGATACCTCGTGCGGACCGCCGCCGCCATGGCCCGGCTGGATCCCGAGGTCCGGTTCGTGGTGCTGGGGCAGGGCCGGGAGGAGGAGCAGGTGAGGCGGGAGGCGAAGGAGGCCGGCGTCCTGGGACGGTCCTTCTTCATGCTCCCGCCGGTGACCAAGCGGGAGATCGCCGCCTGGATGTCGGCGGCGGACGTGACCACGTCGGTCGTGATCGATCTGCCGGCGTTGTGGGCGAACTCCGCGAACAAGTTCTTCGACAGCTTCGCGGCCAGTCGCCCCATCGCCATCAACCACGACGGCTGGCAGGCGGATCTGCTCCGGGAGACCGGCGCGGGCCTGGTGCTGCCGGCCGGAGACCCGGAGGGCGCGGCCGCCGCACTGCTCGAATTCCTCCGGGACGAGGAGCGGCTGGCGGCGGCGCGGCGGGCCGCCCGCGAGCTCGCTGATGAGCGCTTCGGGCGGGACCTCCTCGCCGCCCGCCTGGAAACGGTGCTGAGAGCGGCAGCGGAGCCGGAGCCGACCCCCGAACGGGAGCTGCAGAGCGCATGACCATCGCGGGACGATTCGCAAAACGCACCCTGGACGTGGTCGGCGCGGTCGCCGGCCTGGTGTCGCTGGCCCCGGTCATGGCGGTCACCGCCCTGGCCGTCCGCCGCTACCTGGGCGGCCCCGTGATCTTCCGCCAGCGGCGGCCCGGTCTCGACGCCCGTCCCTTCGTGATGTACAAGTTCCGGACGATGACCGATGCCCGGGACGACGACGGCGAGCTGCTCCCGTCCGCGGACCGGCTGACCGCCCTCGGCCGGGTGCTCCGGAGCACGAGCCTGGACGAGCTGCCGCAGCTCTGGAACGTGCTGAAGGGCGAGATGAGCCTCGTCGGACCGCGCCCCCTGATGCTCCACTATCTCGACCGCTACACGCCGGAGCAGCTGCGCCGGCACGACGTCAAGCCCGGCATCACGGGCTGGGCCCAGGTCAACGGCCGGAACGCACAGACGTGGGAGGATCGCTTCGCCCTCGACCTCTGGTACGTGGACAACCAGAGCTTCTGGCTCGACGTCAGGATCCTCCTCGCCACGATCATCCAGGTCGTGCGTCGACACGGCGCGACACCGGAGGACGGCGAGATCATGTCCGAATTCTTTGGAACCGCACGCCAGTGAGAACGTGACTCCTCGAAGCCCGACCACGGAAACCGCCGACTTCATCGAGACGTCCGACCCGCGATGGGAGGCCGTCCTCGAGAGGGTTCCACACGACATCTACCAGCGGCCGGAATACGTGGCCGTGGCCGCCTCCCACGAGGGCGGACGACCCGCCGCGTTCTACGCCCGGGAGGGAGAGGATGAGTTCCTCGTCCCCCTGGTGATCCGCGCGCTGCCCCGGGAGCTGGACCCGCCCGACGGAGCCACGGACGTGATCACCCCCTACGGCTATTCGGCGCCGGTCACGACGGCGCCCGGCGATGCCCATCGCGTCGCCGCGTTCGCGGCGGCGTTCGCGGCGGTGGGGCGGGAGCAGGGGGTGGTGAGCGCCTTCCTGCGCCTGCACCCCCTCCTCGAGCTGAATCGGGACGCGCTCGGGGCGCATGGCCGGGTCCGGCCGCACGGTGAAACGGTCTACGTGGAGCTGAACCGCCCGGACGAGGAGATCTGGAGGGACATGCGGTCGAACCACCGGCGCGGGATCCGGTCTCTGGAGTCGGACGGCTTCACCGCATCCGTGGACGACTGGTCCCGGGAGGAGGACTTCGCGCGCCTCTACCGCGAGACCATGCTCCGGGTGGACGCGGACGACTACTATTTCTTCGGCCCCGAACACTTCCGGGAGCTGCGGGAAGCGCTCGCCGGACGGCTCCACCTGTGTGTGGTGTCCGGCCCCGAGGGTCGGCCCGCGGCCGCCGGGCTGTTCTTCGAGACCGATGGGATCGTGCAGTACCACCTCGGGGGTACCGCCGACGAGTTCCGTCGATCGGGCGCCTCCAAGCTCATGTTCCACGCCGTGATGCGCTGGGGCGCCGGCGCGGGCCACCGGGTGCTGCACCTCGGGGGAGGGCTCGGCGGGCGCGAGGACTCGCTCTTCCACTTCAAGGCCGGCTTCTCGCCCGCGCGAGCGTCTTTCCACACCGTCTCCATGGTCTTCGACCCGGCCGCGTACGACCAGCTCGTCGCCCGGGCGCACCCGGAGACGGGGGACGGGGCCACGGACTTCTTCCCCCGGTACAGGGCTCCGGCCGCCGATACCGGTGCCGCCGACGGGGCGGACGGGAGCGACGATGGCTGAACGGATCTACCTCTCCCCGCCCCACGCGACCGGCCTCGAGACCGAATACGTCGCCGACGCCATCGCCAGCAACTGGATCGCGCCGCTGGGGCCGCACGTGGACGCGTTCGAGCGGGAGTTCCGGGAACGCGTGGGCGCGAAGGCCGCCGCCGCGCTGAGCTCCGGTACGGCGGCGCTGCATCTCGCGCTGCGCCTGGTCGGCGTCACGGCGGGATCCGACGTCTTCGTCAGCACGCTCACCTTCATCGGCGGGGTGAGCCCGATCCGCTATCTCGGGGCCCAGCCGGTCTTCATCGACAGCGAACGGGCGTCCTGGAACATGGATCCGGCCCTCCTGAAGGAGGCGCTGGACGCGGCGGCCCGCCGGGGCCGCCTGCCCGCCGCCGTGGTCGTCGCCCACCTGTACGGCCAGTCGGCCGACCTCGGGCCCATCGTGGAGGCGTGCGACCGACACGGGGTCCCGCTGGTCGAGGACGCCGCCGAGGCCCTGGGCGCCACGTACGGCGACCGCGTGCCCGGCACCCTCGGGCGGGTGGGCATCTACTCGTTCAACGGCAACAAGATCCTGACCACCTCCGGAGGCGGCATGCTGGTCTCCGACGACGTCGCGCTCGTGGAGCACGCCCGGCGGCTCGCGTCGCAGGCACGGGACCCGGCACCGCACTACGAGCACAGCGAGATCGGCTACAACTACCGAATGAGCAACCTGCTGGCGGCGGTCGGCCGGGCCCAGCTGACCACCCTCGAGGACCGAGTCGCGGCCCGGCGCCGCAACTTCGACCGCTACGTGGCGGCCCTCGGCGACCTGGGGGGCCTCGAATTCATGCCGGAGGCGCCATGGGGCCGGTGCAGCCGCTGGCTCACCTGTGTGCTGGTCGACCCGGCTCGCCTCGGCGTCACCAGGGACGACCTCCGGGAAGCGCTGGAAGCCGACGACATCGAAGCCAGACCCGTGTGGAAGCCCATGCACCTCCAGCCGGTGTTCTCGGGCCTGCCCTGCGTCGGCGGCGATGTGGCCGTCGACCTGTTCCAACGCGGGCTCTGCCTTCCCTCGGGCTCCAACCTCGATGATGCGGACCTCGACCGCGTCGTCCGGGTCATCCGCAGGCGCGTCGACGCGGCCAGGCCGGGACGAGCGTCCCGAGGCGGCGGTCCGGACGAGGAGGTCGCGTGACGGTCGCGTTTCTCGCCGACATCCACGGAAACGCCACGGCGCTGGAAGCCGTCCTTGCCGACCTGCCTTCGGTGGACGCCATCGTCTGCTGCGGGGACCTGGTGGGGTACTACCCGGAACCGGATCTCGTCGTGGACCGGATCCGCGAGCTAGGCGTGCCGTGCGTCCGTGGCAACCACGAGCTGATGGTCGTGGGCGCCGTTGAGGCGGACCCGGAGCAGCGACCCCGCTACCGGATCGACTGGACGCGGGAGCGACTCGGGCCGGACCGGATCCGGTGGCTGCGGGCCCTGCCGCGCTCCATGGAGCTCTCGTGGGACGGCCTGGCCATTCAGGTCCGCCACGCGAGCCCCTGGGACGAGACCACGTACCTCTACCCCGACTCGCCGCGGCTGGAAGAGATCCGGCTCGCGGAGCACGAGTGGCTCGTGGTCGGGCATACCCACTACCCGCTCCACCGACGGTGCGGGAGCGGGTTCCTGGTCAACCCCGGATCCGTCGGCCAGCCCCGGGACTGGGACCCACGGGCGGCCTACGGCCTCCTGGACACCCGTACGGGACGCTGGCGCCAACGCCGGGTCCCGTACGACCACGCGGCCTATCAACGGCGACTGGCGGCCATGGACTGGCACCCCCAGACCATCGCGCTGCTGGGACGCACCCGTGGGGCCGCCGAGCCCCGGAAGAACCCTTCGACTCCAACGGTGAAATGAGCATCAGCTTGATCGTCACGGGCGTAGGCAACGCGTCCACGGGAGAAGAGATCTGCAAGTCCCTCCAGCTGGGGCGGCAGGACTACGATATCACCGCCACCAACGTCGAGCTGGACCGGATGGTGGTGGTGGACGGCGTTCGCAAGGTCCTGCTCCCGCCTGCCTCGGACACCGGCTACCTGGAGGCGCTCGCCGCCGTGGCCGACGAGGTGGAGGCCCGGTTCATCCTGCCGGGCTCGGACGCCGAGCTGCTGCGCATCGTCGAAGGCAGCGAGGAGCTCGCGGACCTCACCGAGGCGGTTCCCCTGGCGAACAACGCCGAGGCGCTTCGGATCTGCATGGACAAGCAGCGGACCGCGGAGGTGGTTCGGCAGGCCGGGATGTATGCGCCGAAGACGTTCGAGTGCACCGGGTTGGAATCGGCGCTCGGTGCGATGGAGCGACTCGACGTCGGGTATCCCCTCATCATCAAGCCCAAGAGCGGCGGCGGCGGCTCGGCTCACGTGTACGTAGCCCAGGACGAGCGGGAGCTCGACTTCTTCCTGCACTACGCGGAGCGGACCGGGCCCGTGTCCATCGTCCAGGAGTACGTTGGCACACCGGACCACGAGTACTCCGTCGCGGTGCTCAGCTATCCCGACGGGAGCTTCGCGCACTGCAGCGTCGTGCGGCGCTACCTGGACAGCCTGCTCTCCACCCGGCTCCGGGTCCCGAACCTGACCGGCCAGCCCGAATTGGGGGACGAGCTCGTCGTCTCGACCGGGTTCACCCAGGGCGAGATCGACGGGTTCACGGGGGTGCGCGAGGCGGTGATCCCGGTGGCCGAGACGCTGGATTCCACGGGCCCGCTGAACGTGCAGGGCCGCCTCGTCGGATCCAGGTTCTACGTCTTCGAGATCAATCCGCGCTTCTCGGGCAGCACCTCGGTCCGGGCCCGGGCGGGGTACAACGGGCCGGAGGAGCTGGTGGAGTGGCAACTGGGGATCGAGCGGAACCAGGAGCGGCGCCCGCTCCGGTTCAACCGCGGCCTCCTGGACCATGTCCGGTACGTCTGACGGCCCGCGGTCGTCCTCGACTCCGACCGGGGCCCGCCGGGACCGGGGCGGGCGGATCGATCGCTTCCTGGCGCTCCTGAACCACGAGGGCGTCCGCTACGCCGTCCTCGGCCGGGCCCGCGCCCACCCGGAGCCGTTCGACGGGGACGTCGACGTGGTGGTGGACCGATCGGCCCGGTCACGGATGCACGGGATCGTGGCCGGCTTCTGCGAGGCCACGGGAGGCCTCCTGGTGAACCGGATCCGCCACGCGCCGGAGTCCACGCTCTACGTCTGCGCCTGGCTGGCTCCGGAGGCCGACGGTCCGCCCGACGTGCTCGAGATCGATGTGCACGGCGACCTCTGGCATGCCCGCCGACGCCTCTGCACGGCGCAAGAGCTCCTGGCCGGCCGCGTCTCGCGGCCCGGCGATGGCACCGTCGGCGAGCCCTTCCACGCCGTCGCACCCGCCGCCGGGTTCACGCTCGGTCTGCTCAAGGCCCTCGAGCGCAAACGGCTGGACGCGGTCGCCGCGGACCGACTGGCACGGCTCTGGGAGGAGGATCCGGCGGGCACCCGGGTCCGCGCCGGAGCCTGGTGGTCACCGGACCAGGTCCGGACCATCGAGGCGGCGGTCCGGTCGGGGGACTGGTCCACCGTTCGGGGCGGAGGCTCCGCCCTGCTGGGCCGGGCCCGGCGACGGACCCGGCCCGCGTGGCGGTCGCCGCTGGCCCACGCGAGCTGGCTCGCCGAGCGGATCCGGTATCCCACGGGCTTCGTCGTGGTCTTCCTCGGGCCCGACGGGTGCGGCAAGAGCACCATGATCCGTCGCCTCATGGGAACGGCGACCGCGCTCTTCCCCGACACCGCGTATTTCCACTTCAAGCCGAATCTGGTCGGCCCCCCACCGGCGGCGCCGGGAGGGCCGGCGCCGGCCGTCGACCATCCGACCGGCATGGCCGACGGCTGGTCGGTCAAGGCAACGTTGCGGATCGCCTACTACGTCGGGGACTACTGGATCGGCTACCTCCTCAAGATCCTGCCGCTCCGGGTCCGTACCCGGCTGATCGTGTTCGATCGGTTCTTCCACGACCTGGCCATCGATCCGATCCGGCTCCGTCACCGCACCCTCATGCGGTGGGCCGCCCGGCTCCGGCCCCTCGTCTTCCGGCCCGATCTTGTCCTGGTGATGGACGCCCCGGCCGAGCGGCTCCACGAGCGGAAGAGCGAGGTGCCGCCAATCGCCGAGACGGAGCGGCAGCGCAGGGCGTACGTGACCCTCGCCGGGACCCTCCCGCGGGCCCGACGCGTGGACGCCGATGCCCCACCCGGGGCGGTCTTCGCCCGGATCCAGAGGCTCCTGCACGAAGAAATGGCCAGGCGCGTCAGACGCGCCTGGCCATTCCCGGCTACCGACGACCGAAGCCGTCCTGCCGCTTAGCGACCTTCCGCGGTCGCGGCGAGCTCGTGGAGGAGCTCCTCCAGGTTCGTGTAGCCGTCGCCGTCGTCATCGCCGTTCGGGCTCGACGGCAGCTGCAGCGCCCGGCTCGCGCTCGGGATGCTCGGGTAACCGCCGACATCGCTCGGCGAGTCGATGACGCGGCCGGAGCGGCTCTGCACCCCGTCCACCACCCGGGAGTCCACGTCGTCCCGGTACGCCGGCCAGGCGCCGGCGCCCTGCAGGACCCAGCCCTCGACCTGCGACGACGCGCGCACGCTCAGGTCCGTCCAGACCGGCGCGCTGCTGGCCTTCGGATCGAACGAGAGCGACTCGATCTCCGCGATCGACCACGGGTCGGACGTCGCGTCGGCCCACTCGTTGTCCTCGAGATACACGGCGGAGCCATCGGCGACCGTGTCGTGGATCTTCAGGCACAGCGTACCGCTCTCCGAGTCGGGGCCCTCGATGAACACGTTGCCCACCACGGACGCGATGCTCGGCAGGCCCGTCGGGTCGCTGCTGGAGTCCCAGATCGGGATCGCCGCGCCGTTCCCCCAGTTGTAGATCAGGTTGTTCACGACGATCGCCGACGTGTTGCCCTTGATCGCCGGGTTCCGGTCGATGTTGTCCGCCACCAGGTTCCCGTAGAACGTGAAGTTCTTCGTCCCCTCGGCGACGAACACCGCCTTCGAGTGCGGCCCATCCGGGTGGAGCGAGTCATCCAGCCCCTCCGCGAAGATCGACCGGCTCACCGTCACGTTGTTCGACGTGTAGATGCTGAACAGCTCGTCGATCGACCAGCTCGTCGACACGTGGTCCAGCACGATGTTGTACACGCTGCTGCCGATGATCCGGAAGCCGTCCCGGCTGCCCGGCGACGGGCCGGACGGGTCGTCCCCGACGCGCACCCGGATGTGCTGGATCAGCACGTCGTGCGTCTGGATCTCGATTCCCGCGCCCCGGATCAGGATCCCCGGCGCCGGCGCGGTCTGCCCCGCGACCGTCAGGTAGGGATCCCGGATCTCGATGTTGTCCGACAGCGCGATGGTCCCCGAAACGTCGAAGATCACGGTCCGCGCGCCCGACGCCTCCAGCGCCGCCCGCAGCGAGCCGCTCCCGCTGTCGTTCAGGTTCGTAACGCGGAGGACGTCACCGCCCCGGCCCGCGGGCGTATCCGTGCCCGTGCCCTGCGCGCCGGGGAAGACCCGCAGGTCGCCCGGCGAGGACACCGGCTCGCTCGCCGGCTCCGTCTGCGTGACGAGAGCCGCGTCGGTGCCGGTGCCGCCGTCGCTGTCCACGACGGTCAGCTCGACCGTGTAGTCGCCAGCGGCGGAGTACGTGTGGCTGGCCTGGATCGACCCCTCGGCATCCTTGCTGCCGGTGCTCGTGGCGCCATCACCCCAGTCCACCGTCCAGTTCCACGGCGCGTCGGGGCCCGGGTCCGAGAAGCTCCCACCCAGCGTGATGGACTGACCCACCTCGCCCGAGCGGTCGCTGCCGGCGTCCACCGTCGGTGAAACGTTCGCGATGGACGCGGCCGTCGTGTCCGGCGCGCTGGCCAGTCCACTCGTGTCGGTCACCACCAGCACCACCTCGTAGTCGCCATCCCGGGCATACGTGTGGTCCACCGTGGCGCCCTCGCCCGTGCCGCCGTCCCCGAAGCTCCACCGGTACGTCAGCCCGCCGCCGACACCCGACTGCGAGCCCGTCCCGTCGAATCTCACGGTGGCATCGGCCTCGTATGGCCCGCCGGCCGACGCCCGCGGCGCCCCGCCGGTCGGGATCGGCTCCGAGCCGCCCTCCGGCGTGGTCGTGGACGTCTGTTCCACCACCACGCTGATCGACTTGTACGAGTTCTTCAGCTTGGCCCAGATCTTCGTGTCGCCCGCGCCCATGCCCTCGGCGATCCCGTCATGCCTCTCGACGGTCGCCACGCTCTCGGCATCACTGGTCCAGTTGACCTGCGCCTTGTGCTTCTCCTGATCGAACGCCTCGAGTGTCACCTGGTCCCCGACGGACATCGTCACCGTGCCCGACGCGGAATCGAATGTAGCCGAGCCCGTGACCTTGGCCACGATCTCCGTGATCACGATCTCCTCGGGCTCGGTCGGCTGGAACATGCCACAGCCGGAAAGCACTGTAAAAGCCAGTGCTGTTGCGATCATCTTGGTCCGCCATACAAAGCCGGCCCGCTCCTGGCGGCCGGATGGGGAGATGCGCCTAGAGACTGAAAACATCTCTCGACGGTGGTCCATAAAACATACCCTCGTCCAGTAAGTCCACTCCACGACAACCCTTTGTCGTGGGTGCGCTTCGCGAGGGTCATGGCGGGCCGGTCCTGCAACAACAACAGCCGCCAGCCTCGCGCAAGCGCGCCAAATGCTTGCACGTCACTGGCGGCCCGACTGACCTGGCGGCATGTTTCGCCGCTGTAGTCTCGTGACTCTGCGTCGCCGGCTTTCGCCGGCTTTGCTCTGAGCAGTGACCTAGGGTGCATCCGGTGGAGGTGCATGTTCGGTGCCCTCCGTTGGCAAAATGCAACAGATCGCTGGAAAAGCGCAAAACTACGCGATGAAATGGCCCCGCGCCAGTGAGGTGTCCATGCAACACAAGGCCCGAAACGGGCTACTTTTTGCGCGGATTCCGCACTTTTGTCATGGCCCGGCGCCCGTCGCGGTCTATTGGAATCGGGCGCCCGTGGGGTTCGCGGCGCGCGGGCGCGCGACCCCTGTTGCGGCCGTGCTACACGGGCAGGGCCCCGTGACCCCGCCAGGCGGGCTCAGCGGAGGCCGGCTCGGCGGGGAGAGGCGCGGGGCCCGGCGCGTGGCCCCCGGGGGTCGGGGGCCATCGGGGCGGGCGAGCGGTTGTGCCGGGGAGGGTGTCCGGTGAGGACGGAGCGGGGGGTGGGGCTGGCGCTGCTCGCGCTGGCGGTGGCGGCGGTGCTGGTCGTGACGATCACGCCGGGGGTCGGCGAGGTGGAGAACGCGCCGTTGTGGTGTCTCCGCTGCATCCGTGCGGGTGGCCGAGCCGGGTCGGATTTCCTGCTGAACGTCCTGCTCTTCGTTCCTGTCGGTGTGGGGCTGGCGCTGGCGGGAGTGGGTCGTCGGGTGGCGGTCGGGGTGATCCTGGTGTGCACGCTCGGGATCGAGACGGCGCAGGTGAGCCTGGTGCCCGGCCGGTTCGCGTCGCTGCTGGATGTCGCGGCCAACGGGGTGGGGGGATACGCGGGGCTGGTGCTCGGCGGCGCGTGGCGATCGATCCTGCGCCCATCACCAGCCGTTGCGACCCGCGTGTTGCTGGGGCTGGGTGCGGCGTGGCTGGGGACCCAGGCGGTCACGGCGTGGAGCCTACAGCCGTACCCGCTGCCGGACGCCGTACGGGTCCGGGGAGTGGCCGCCGGACCGGACCTCGCCGGGGGCGGCGTCCTGGAGGCGCGACTCGGGGGCAGGGGTCTCGTCTCCACGAGGACCGCCACGGACTCGGCGGCGGCGCGGCGCATGGGACGGATCCCCTTCGTGCTCACGCTGCGACTGGTCCCGGCGGGTCCGGGGGCTCGCCCGACCCGCTTCCGGATCGTGGACGAGGACGACCGTACGTTCCTCGGCCTGGCGCAGCAGGGCGGGGACCTGCGGCTGCGCTGGCGGCTGCGGGCCCGGGAGGTCGGGCTGCGTGCCCCGGCCCTCTTCCTGGAGGACGCGTTTCCGGACCTGGCCGCCGCGGCGTCGGGAGCGGAGCGCGGCGGTGCGCCACCCGTGACCGTGCGGGTGGGGATCGGGGGCTCGGTTCTGGGGCTCGAGGCATGGGACGAAAACGGGCGTCTGCGGCGAGCCGGTCTCCGTCTCACCCCCAACCTGACGTGGTCCCTCCTCCTCGGGAACCTGGTCCGCGTCAACCCGGTTTCCACCGCAGCGTGGATCGCGGCCTGGATGCTCGCGCTGGGCTACTGGCTGGGGCACGCGAGCCCGGCGCATGGGGGCCGGGGGGCGCTCCGGTTCGGGACGGCCGCCGTTCTGCTGATCGGGTGGGTCGCGATCCCGTGGATCGCAGGCACGGCGGTCCCGGCGGTCTGGGAATGGGCCGTGGCGGCGGGGGCGGGGGCCGGCGGGTGGTACCCGGCGAGGGCCCGGGGCCGGGCGGGAAGGCCCTAGACCAGCACCATCGCGGGCTCCTCGAGGAACCCGCTCAACGTCTGGAGGAAGCGGGCGCCCGTCGCCCCGTCGATGACCCGGTGGTCGCAGCTCATGGTCATCTTCATGCGGGGGGCGATGACGGCGTCGCCGTCCTCGACGATGACCCGCTCCTCCACGGCCCCCACGGCGAGGATCCCGGCCTCGGGCGGGTTGATGATGGCGGTGAACTCCTCGATCCCGAACATCCCCAGGTTCGAGATGCTGAAGGTGGCGCCGGTGTACTCCTCGGGCTGGAGCTTCTTCTCCCGGGCCCGGCCGGCCAGCTCGCGGACCTCCGCGCCGATCTGGGCGGCGCCCTTGAGATCGGCGTCCCGGACGACCGGGGTGATGAGGCCGTCCTCCACCGCCACCGCGACCCCCACGTGGACGCGGTGGAATCGCTTGATGTGGTCGTCGTGCCACTGGGCGTTGATCTCCGGGTGGCGCTTGAGCGCCAGGGCCGTCGCCTTGATCAGCAGGTCGTTGACGGAGACCTTGAGGCCGTCCCGCTCGAGCCGGGCGTTCATTCGCTCCCGGGCCTCCATCAGCCGCGTCATGTCCACGTCCACCGTGAGGTAGAACGTGGGCACCGGCCCGATGCTCGTGACCAGCCGCTTGGCGATGGTCTTCCGCATCTGGCTGACCGGGACCTCCTCCACCTCGGGGCCTTCGTACGTCGGCTCCAGGAGCCGGGCCGCATCCGGGGCCGGGGTCGTGGCCCCGGCGCGCCCGGTCGCCGGGCCCCGCTCGAGCGCCGCCTCGATGTCCTTCTTCGTGATCCGACCGCCGGGACCGCTGCCCTCGACGGTGCGCAGCTCCAGACCCGCCTCGTCGGCCAGCCGCCGGGCCAAGGGCGACGCCTTGATGCGACCGCCATCGCCCGCCGCGCCCGGGCCCCCGGCCCCGGGCTCCGCCGCTCCAGCCGCCGACGACGTGGTCGTTTCCGCCCCCCGTTCCGGGGACACCGGCCCCCCACCCGCCCCCTCCGGGACGGCCGTTTCCGCCGGCTCCGCCGTTTCCGCCGTTTCCGCCGTTTCCGCCGGCTCGTCCGCCTCCTCCGCCGACGCGTCCGTGCCCCGGTCCTCCGCCTCCGACGGCGCCGCGACCGCCCCATCCGGGATGTCGGCCAGGACCTCGTCGATGTCCTCGTCCGGGGAGGCGATCAGGCCGATCACGGTGCCCACGGCCGCGGTGTCGCCTTCGGAGACGATCCGCTTGCGGAGGACGCCGGCGCCGCGGGCCACGAGCTCCATGGTGGCCTTGTCGGTCTCGATCTCGGCCAGGACGTCGCCCTCCTCGACGTCGTCGCCCTCGGCCTTGAGCCAGCTGACGACCTGCCCCTCCTCCATCGTGGGGGACAGCGCTTCCATGTGGACTTTCGTGGCCATCTCCGGCTCCGACTCCTGAGTACGGTTGTCACTCCACCCGGTCCGACGGCCCCGGCGCTCCCGGGGCGACGTATCAGCCGTTCCGGTACAGTGCCCGGTTGCACGCCTGGACGACCCGGTCCTTCGACGGCTTGGCCAGCTTCTCGAGGCGCTTGGCGTACGGCATCGGCACGTCGGCCTGGCTCACGCGCACGACCGGCGCGTCCAGCCAGTCGAACAGCTCGTCCTGGATGATGTCGATGATGCTGACGGCGATCCCGGCGAAGCCCCAGCCTTCCTCGAGGTAGACCGCCCGGTTGGTCTTCTTCACCGACGCGGCGATGGCGTCGACGTCCAGCGGGCGGAGGGTCCGGAGGTCCAGGACCTCGGCGCTCACGCCGTCCTTGGCCAGCTCGCTGGCCGCCTGGAGCGCGACGTGGATCATCTTCCCGTGGGTGATGATCGTGACGTCCTCGCCCTCCTTCTTCACCTCGGCCCGACCGAGGGGGATGACGAAGTCGTCGTCGTCCGGGACCTCGCCCTTCAGCGCGTACAGCATCTCGCCCTCGAAGAAGGCGACCGGGTCGTCGTCCCGGATCGACGCCTTCAGCAGCCCCTTCGCGTCCGCCGGCGTGCCCGGCGTGACGATCTTCAGGCCGGGGAAGTTGGCGTAGGTCGGCTCCAGGGCCTGGGAGTGCTGGGCGCTCAGCTGGAGCGCCGCGCCGGTGGGCCCCCGGAAGACGATCGGGCAGTTGAACTGGCCGCCGGACATGTAGAGCATCTTCGCCGCGCTGTTGAAGACCTGGTCCTCGGCCAGCATGGCGAAGTTGAAGGTCATGAACTCGATGACGGGCCGGAGGCCGGTCATGGCCGCGCCCACGCCCAGCCCGGCGAAGCCCAGCTCGGTGATGGGCGTGTCCACCACGCGGGTCTCGCCGAACCGATCGAGCAGCCCCTTCGACACCTTGTAGGCGCCGTTGTAGAGGCCGACCTCCTCGCCCATGAGGAAGACGTCGGGGTCCCGCTCCATCTCCTCCGCCAGCGCCTGGTTGAGGGCCTCGCGGTACGTGATCTCCGGCATCAGCCGTCCCCCCCGAGTCGGTTCCTGCGATCGAAGAAGAGGCGGCCGTTGACGTCCCCATCCGCGTACACGTCCTCGTACAGCGCCTCGTCGCCCGGCTCCGGCGAGTTGTCGGCGAACTCCTCGGCGTCGTCGACGACCTCCTTGACCTCGTCGTCCATGGCCTCGAGCTCGTCGTCCGTCAGCAGGTCCGCCTCCTGGAGCTGGTCGATGAACCGCTTGATCGGGTCCGTCTCCTTCGCCTCCTCCACGTCGTCCTTCGTCCGGTAGACGCCGTGGACCGGGTCGGACATGGAGTGGCCCACGAACCGGTAGGTCTTGGCCTCGATGAGCGTGGGCGTGCCGTTCTCCCGGGCCCGCTCGACCGCCTCCTCCACGTGCGAGCGCACCTCGAGCACGTCCATCCCGTCCACCGCCAGCGACGGCATGGCGTACGCGCACGCCTTCTGCGCGATGTCGTAGAGGGAGGCCACCCGCTCCCACGCCGTGCCCATCCCGAACCGGTTGTTCTCCACGATGTAGATCACCGGCAGCTGCCAGAGCGCCGCCATGTTGAGCGCCTCGTGGAACGCGCCCTGGTTCACCGCGGCCTCGCCGAAGAAGCAGACGACGACCCGGTCCTGCTCGCGGTACTTGATGGTCCAGCCGACGCCCGTGGCCAGCGGGATCTGGCCGCCCACGATGCCCCAGCCGCCGAGGAAGTTCTTCTCCCGGCTGTACATGTGCATCGAGCCGCCCTTGCCCTTCGAGCAGCCGTCGACCCGGCCGTAGAGCTCCGCCATCACCTCCCGGGCGCTCATGCCCTTGGCCAGCGCCTGGACATGGTCCCGGTAGGCGGCGATGGCGTAGTCGTCCTCCCGGAGCGCGCTCAGCGCCCCGATGGCCACGGCCTCCTGGCCGATGTACAGGTGGCAGAACCCGCCGATCTTGCCGAGGGCGTAGGCCTCCGCCGCCTTCTCCTCGAAGCGCCGCCCCAGCAGCATCATCCGGAGCATGGCCAGGTGCTCGTCCTTCTCGTAGGCCTCGAGGCGTGCCGCCACCGCGTCGGCGGTGGTGCTCGTCCGTTCTTTCGTGGTCTCGGCCATCAGCCATTCCGTCCGGTCAACAGGAAGCGATCCAGCCGCGGAGCGGCGCGCCCGCTAGCGCCTCGGCTCGATCTGTACGAGGCCCGCACCGTTCGCTCCACGCGCGCCCCCGGCCCCGCCCGGGCCGTGCTCGAGGGAGCCCTGGATGCTCAGCTTCTCGCGCCGGGCCCGGATCTCCTCCTCGGACAGCTCCCCGGGGGCCCGCTCGTCCTTGTCCAGCACCTCGGTGATCTCGCCCACGCCGCCGGCGCCCACCGTCCGGGCCTGGGTCTCGGCGTGGTAGCTGGAGCGCACCAGCGCGCCCGACTCCACGTGCCGGAACCCCAGCTCCTCCTCGCCCACGCGCTTCCATTCCGCGAACTCCTCCGGCGTGACCCACCGGGCCACCGGGGCGTGGTGCTCCGACGGCCGCAGGTACTGGCCGATGGTCAGGATGTCCACGCCGGCCTTGCGCAGGTCGGCCATGGCCTGCCGGATCTCGTCCTGCGTCTCGCCCAGCCCCACCATGATGCCGGACTTGGTCAGCATCGCCGGGTCCAGCTTCTTCGCGTACCCCAGGAACGAGATGCTGCGCCAGTAGCGGCCCCCGGGTCGCGCCGACGGATGGAGTCGCTCCACCGTCTCGAGGTTGTGCGCGTAGATGTCCGGCCTCGCCCGGGACACGGTGGCGATGGCCTCCTCGTCGCCCTTGAAGTCCGGGGTCAGCACCTCGATGGTGCATCCGGGACGCGCCTCGCGGGTGAGCCGGATCGTCTCGGCGAAGATGCCCGCGCCGCCGTCGGCCAGCTCGTCCCGGTTCACGCTCGTGATCACCACGTGCTCGAGCTCCAGCTCCGCGACGGCCTCCGCCACCCGCCGCGGCTCGTCCTCGTCGAGCTCCGTGGGCATGCCGTGGGCGATCGCGCAGTACTTGCACGCCCGGGTGCACACGTCGCCGAGGATCAGGAACGTGGCCGTGCCCGCCTCCCAGCACTCGCCGATGTTCGGACAGCCCGCCTCCTCGCACACCGAGTGCAGCCGCTGATGGCGCATCAGCTTCTTCAGACGACGGTAGTTGTCCCCACCCGGCGAGCGGACCTTCAGCCACGCCGGCTTCCGCTCCCGGATGTCGATGGGGGCTCCGTCCGCGATGGGCACCCGGGCGGTGCCCTTCGACTTCACGATCCCCGTGTCCTTGCCCGTCGGGGCGTATCCCTTCACGGCGTTGTCGACGCCCATGGCGCTCCTCGGCTCGTTCCGACCCGGACTTCCCCTCGGACCTGCCGTCCGGGGCGGCAACATGCGTTCCCCACCCGTCTCCTCCGGAACGTGGGATTGTACCCGCAGGACGCCCAATGGTCCAGTCGCTGCCGCGCCGATGCCCGGCGGAAGAGCCGTTCCGGCGGCCTCGGGCCGTCACCCGGGCCCGGATGGCCGGCTGTTGCAGGCGCGCTACAGGCAGTCGCCGCACCCCCACACGGACCGGGCGCCGTCCCGGGCCCGGCCAGGTTGGGCCAAGTCATTGGTATACAAAGGCTTGACACGCGTCCGGGCCGGCCCGGCCCGGCTTGCGAACGCGGCTTGCACACTTCTGTGGCCCACGGGCCCCCTGGCATTGCCCCGACACGGTGGAACTGGAGTAGACCGTGCTGTCAACAATAGAGATGGAGGCCCTTCCCGACGACCGGTGGTCCGGCGGGCCCGGCGGCCCGACGGAGCCGGAGAGCTGGCCGGGACTCAGCCGCGGCTCGCTGGTCAGGGCCGTGCTGCGGCCCAATCAGGACCTGCTGCGTCGTCAGCTGAGCGTGCTGGTCGCGGTCCTCGTGGTCGTCCTCGCCCTTCCCCTCATGCTGGTCATCGCCGCCGGCATCCGGGTCAGCACGCGGGGCCCGGTGCTGGTGCGGGAGCCGCGTGTCGGGCTGGACCGCCGATCGCCGTTCACGGACGCCACGAGCTGGCGTCGCAGCGTCGACCTGGGCGGGCGGCTGTTCACCCTGTACCGCTTCCGAACCACGGCCGGCCCCGTGCCGGAGTCGAAGAGAGGAGTCTGGGAGGGGACCGGGCCGGAGGAGGGCCGCGTCTTCCCGCTGGGCCGCTTGCTGCGGAAGTACCGCCTGGACGGACTCCCGCAGCTGATCAACGTGCTCAGGGGCGACATGAACATCGTCGGCCCACGTCCCGACCACCCCGACGTCTTCCGCCGGGCTCGGGAGGCCATTCCCCATTATCCCTCCCGCCAGCGCGTCCTGCCGGGCATCACGGGATTGGCCCAGGTCACGCTGGGACCACCCCGCCCGAACGACCGCCGCCGCGTCCTCGCCTCCGACCTCCGATACATCGACCACCGATCGGTGACCGGGGACCTCCGGATCATGCTCAGGACGCTGCCGCGCCTCGTGCCGGGCGCCGGTCCCCGCTGAGCCGGGCCGGCCGGACAATCGTCCCGGCCCGGCCCGGCGATGTCACTCCTCGCCCAGCAGCCGGTCCAGGGTCTGGATCAGGTTCCGGGGGGAGAGAGGCTTGGGAATGAACACCACCTGGGTGATGTTCAGGCGGTGCAGCTCCTCCTCGCTATAGCCGCTCATGAAGATCAGCAGGGTCTCCGGGCATACGCGGCGACAGCGGGAGGCGAGCTCCTGACCGTTCGGCCCCGGCAGGACCAGGTCGGACAGCAGCACGTCCGGACAACGTTCCTCGAACGCGGCGATGGCCTCATCCCCGGTGCTGGCCTCGTCGACATCGTAGCCCGCGCGGGTGAGCGCCGCGTGGAGCATCCCTCGCAGGCCGTCGTCGTCGTCCACCAGGAGGATGCGCCGGGCCGCTTCGTCCGCCGGCGAAGAATCGGGCTCGTTCATTGTCCGTTAGCTAGCGGTGGAGAAAGAATCAAAGTGCCACCCCGTTCCTCCCGCGGCAAGGACCGAGCCGGGACCCCCGACTGGCGGATCGCGTCCGCCCGGTTGCGTCGGATCATCGCCGGGGAACAATCCGGACTATGCGAATGCGCGTCAAGGGCCGTCGGCGCTGCCCGCGACGTCCGCCCGCGGCGCTTCCCGCCGGCCGCTCACGGTGAGGCCTCGCGGCCGTAGCCGGCCTCGTGGATGGCGGTGGAGAGGCTCTGCCCACCGGCGGCGCCTCCCGCGAAGTCCAGGGTCCGGATGGGGAAGGGGATGGTGATGTCGTGGGCGTCGAAGGCCTCCTTGATGCGCATGATGGCCTCGCTGCGGGCAGCGAGGAAGTCCGTCTGCCGTCGGAAATCGATCCAGAACCGCAGCTGGAAGTCGACGGAGCTTCCGCCGAAGGCCTCGTAGAAGAGCTCCACCTCCCGGTCCCGATCCCGGGGCTCGACGGCTTCGACGGCTTCGATGGCCACGCGCCGGGCTTTCGCGAGGTCGTCGCCGTAGGAGACGCCCACGGCGATGTCGACGCGGCGGCGGCCCGGTTGGCTGTAGTTGATGATGGGGTTCTTGAAGACCGAGGCGTTGGGGATCAGGACCCTCTGCCCCGGGAAGGTGCGGAGGACGGTGGCCCGGAGGTTGACCCGCTCGACGGTCCCCATGAACTCGTTGGTGGCGATGATGTCGCCTTCGGTGAACTGGTTCTTGACGTTGAGGATGATCCCGGCGATGAAGTTCTCCGCGATATCCTGGAACGCGAACCCGAGGGCGAGGCCGATGATCCCGGCGCCTGCCAGCAGAGAGGTGACGGTCTTGTCCAGGTTCAGCACGCCCAGGGCCAGGACGAGGCCGAGCCCGAGGACCGCGAGGTAGGAAGCGGACGCGATCAGGCGGTTGATCTCCGGCTGGTCCGCGATCCGCCGGGCGACCTGTCCGACGAGCCGGCGCACCAGGCGGGCCAGGCCCCAGAACGCGACCAGGAGCACCAGGGCCGCGATGACGTTGGGCAGGCTCGCGACGAGGTCCTCGAGCCACCCCGTGACCTTGGCCCACGCGTCGGCCAGGGCGGCCTGGATGTCGAAGGCGGCTTCGGTCGCGGCAGTCGTCACGGAATCGGCGGTCTGGTTCATGGGGATCGGGGTTCCGGGTTCGAAATCGGCCATCGTGCCGGGGGCCCATCGCCGTGGACGTCCCGACCGCGGAAGGCGCTACTGCCCCTCGAGCCGCTCCAGCGCCTTCGCTGCCTGCCACACGTGCCTCCGCGCGTGGGCCGCCAGGAACGCGTACCAGTCGTCGAGGGACAGCTTCAGTCGCCGGTCGAGCACGGATCGCAGCTTCACCCGCTTCCGATCGAGGTCCGCGGATTCGTTGATCCGCACGATCAGCTCCTCGTGGAGCGACTCGAACGCGTCCACCACCTCCTCGGGCTCCAGGTCCCTGTCCGGCTCGGTCTCGGCGAACGTCGTCATCCGGAAGCGGGCCGGTGGCTCCATGGACCACGCGATCAGCCGGCCGACGAGGGTGCGGCCGTCGCGCCGCGACCCGGTGAGCCCTTCCCTGCGGGCGCTCTCGATGGCCTCCGTCAGCTCGGGCAGGTAGAGCCGGGCCGTCGCGTTGAGGTGATCCAGGCATTCGGCCACGGACCACTCCCCTTCGCCGGGGCGCCGGTTGAACGTGGAGCGGTCGAGCCCGGCGACCAGCTCGTGGACGCGACGGATCAGGGTCCTGAGCTGGTCCTGGACCCCCTCACGGTTCTTGCGGTGTCGTCGTAACTTCAATTCCAGCAATCAGTTAGGGTCAACGATCCAGCATCCGACGGAGCGCGGGCTCGAGCGCCGGGTCCACCCACTCGTAGCCGGCGGCCTCCAACCGCTCCGGCACGAGCCACATCCCCCGCAGCAGCTCGTCTCCCAGCTCTCCGAGCATCTGCAGCGCGAACCGCGGGACCTTCAGGACCCGGGGGCGATCGAGGACCCGAGCCACCGTGTCGGCGAACTCCTCGTTGGTGACCTTCTCGCGGCCGACGACGTTGACCGGCCCGCGGACCGTCTCGGCCTCCAGGAGGAACGCGATGGCGTTGACGATCTCGTCCCGGGTGACCCAGGGGAACACCTGGTCGCCGTCCCCGAGCTTGGCCCCCAGGCCGAACCGGGTCGACGTGGCCATTCCCTGGACCAGCAGGGCGTCGGGGTGGAGCACGAGCCCGAAACGCGTCATCACGACCCGGACGCCGGCGTCAGCCGCGGGTTCCGTGGCCGCCTCCCAGTCGGCCGCGACGCCGGCGAGGAAGGTATCACCGGGGCCGACGTCCTCCGTGAGCGGCTCATCGGCCGGATGGTGGCCATAGATGGTGGCCCCGGAGGCGTTGACCAGCACCTGTGGCCGGTCCGTAACATCCAGTCCGGCAATCGTTTCCGCCAGTAGACGGGTGCCGCCTACCCGACTTTCCCGGATCCGACGCTTCTTGGGTTCCGTCCAGATCCCGAAGATATTCTCCCCGGCCAGGTTGATCACGGCGTCGTGGCCGGCGAGCGCCTCCGCATCGATGGCTCCGGTCGCGGGCTTCCAGAAGAAGGCGTCCGGGCGTTCGGCGGCCTTGCGGGAGCGGACGACGCGGGTGACCTGATGGCCGTCGGCTTCGAGGCGTTCCACGACGCCCGTGCCGACGAGGCCGGAGGCGCCTGTAACGGCGACTTTCATGGATCCGTCCCGATCGGGAGACGAGTCGTTGTGCGCTGCCCTCCGCCATTGGTGCAGGGACCGGGCCACCCTCCGCGGCCGGCCGGGTCAGGCACCGAGGAGCCCCCGGACCCAGTAGGCGACGCCGAGCCCGAGGTAGTTCCCGACGGCGTAGCCGAGGAGCCCCACGACCACGCCGGGGAGGACGAGGGCCTTCCAGTCCCGGCCGACGGCGAGGGCGAGGGCGGAGGACGGTCCGCCGACGGCGGCCTGGGAGGCGACGGAGGTGGTCTCGACGTCGAGGCGGGCGAGCCGGGCTCCGCCATAGGTCAGGACGCCGTGCACGAGAACGACGGTGGCGGTGAACCAGAAGACCTCCGGGCCGACCCGAAGGATCTCGGAGACCCGGGACGCGATCCCGATGATGGCCAGGAAGAGGTGGAGGCCGATGGAGCCGAGGTGCATGGCCCCGTGGAGTCGTCGGACCCACGGGGTGTGGCCGACGGCCAGGGCGAAGGTGGTGAGCCAGAGGATGGAGGGGACGCCGGCGAGGGCTTCACTCACGGCCTCCGCAGCCCAGACGAGCCCGAATCCGAGGGCGAGGAGGAGGGAGATGTCGAGGACGCGGAGCGGCGCTTCGGAGAAGAAGGGGTGGTCGGCCATGGGATCGGCGTCGGCGAGGGCCGCGTCCGCCCGGCTGGCGTGGTGGTCGTGCTTGGGCTCCGGGTAGAAGCGACCCAGCCACACGGGGACCATCATCGTCGCCCCGAACCAGACGACGGTCATCACCGCGTCCGAGGCGGTCGCGGCGGAGAAGAGGGCGGCCGGGAACTCGAGCTCCCGACCCACGGCCACGAAATTCAGCGACCCGCCGGCGTACGTGCCGGTCATGACCCCCGCCATCTTCCAGGCGTCGCCCGCGAACGCGCCGTCGAACAGGAGGGCCGCCGTCACGGCGCCGACGGCCGTGGCCGCGATGGCGATGAGGAAGGCGGCGAGCATGGTCGGTCCGGCGTCCCGGAGGTCGCGGATGTCGACGGCGAACAGGAGCCAGACGATGGCGAGGGAGGTGACGGGGCCGGAGACGGCGTCGTAGACGGGGGACGTGAACGGGACCAGGCCGAGGTTGGAGAGGAGGGCCCCGAACAGGATGACGAGCATGGTCGCGCCGACGGTCCGGGCCCATCCGTAGCGCAGGTCGAGCCAGAACGCGAGAGCGGTGATGCCGGCGAGCAGGGCGGTCAGCAGCGCGGGGTCGGAGATCACGGGCGTCGGGCTCGAAAACGGGGGCGTCGAGGTCGGCCACCGGGAATCTGCGACGCTCCGGTCGGTCCCGTCAAAAGTCCCGGGGTCGCGGCCCCCGGGATGCGGGGTCGGGTCGGCTGCGCCATCTTCCGGGGTCGCGTGGGGGAGACCAGCCAGGAGAGTGGACATGACAGACCGACCGAGGACGGGCCCGCACCCGGAGCCGAGCCGAGAGGTCAGCGGGCTCCGTCACCGGCTGTACGAGGTGATCTTCGAGAGCGACACGCCGGCGGGCAAGGCGTTCGACGTGATCCTGATCCTGGCGATCCTGGCCAGCGTCGCCGTGGTCATGGTGGACAGCATCCCGGGCAACTCCGAGAGGTTGAGCCGGGCGATGTGGCTGGCCGAGTGGGCGTTCACGCTGGCGTTCACGGTGGAGTACGTGCTGCGGCTGTGGGTGGTGCGCCGGCCGTCGCGCTACGCCCGGAGCTTCTTCGGCGTGGTCGACCTGCTGGCGATCCTCCCCACCTACGTGGCGCTGGTGCTGCCGGGGGCGCAGTACCTCCTGGCGATCCGGGTGCTCCGGGTCCTGCGGATCTTCCGGGTGCTGCGACTGGCCCACTTCGTCGGGGAGGCGGACATCATCAGCCGCGCGGTGCTGGCCAGCCGGCACAAGATCGGGATCTTCCTCTTCACCGTGGTCACCGCCGTGACCGTTCTCGGCTCTCTGCTNNGACGGTTCTCGGCTCGCTGCTCTACATCATCGAGGGGCCCGCCTCCGGGTTCGACAGCATCCCCCGGGCGGTCTACTGGGCCATCGTCACGCTGACGACCGTCGGCTACGGCGACATCGCTCCCGCGACCCCCGTCGGCCAGGGCGTGGCCGCCCTGATCATGCTGTTCGGCTACGGCATGATCGCCGTGCCCACCGGGATCTTCACGGTGGAGATGGGTCGGGCGAGCGGAGCGGCCGACCGGGCGGCGGCGGGGAGGCACCCCCGCACCGACGAGCCCGATCCCGCGGCCCGGACGTGCGAGGCGTGCGGACGGGCCGAGACCGACCCGGAGGCCCGCTTCTGCCGGTACTGCGGCGCCGGTCTCTGACGGCGCCCCGGGTCGGCGGGCTCAACGGTCGCGTGCCAGGGTCGTCTCCGGACCGTGGCCCCTGCCGGGCTGGTCGTCGGTGTCCTCCAGCACCGCCTCGTACTCCGCGCGGAGCCGGTGGAGCAGCTCCTCGCGGCGGGCGAAGAGCCGTCTCGGCGGCCGGGGCTCGTGGCGGGCCAGGGCGTAGGCCGTGAGGATGGGCAACGCAATGGTCGTGTCCGTGTAGCAGACGACCGCGTCGGGCAGCCGGTCCGGATCGACCTTCCCCCAGCTCACGGCCTCGGCGGGGGTGGCGCCGCTGAGTCCGCCGGTGTCCGGTCGCGCGTCGGTGACCTGGAGGAAGTAGTCGTGGCCCTTCTCCTCGATGCCCAGCACCTCCTGGATCTGGGGCTCGGTCTGGAGCATGAAGTTCTTCGGGCTCCCGCCGCCGAGGATCACGACCGCGCTCTTCCCGCCGCTGCGCTTGGCGTCGAGCACGATGGCGGCGGTCTCGTTCACGTCGGCGTTGACGTCGATCCGGAGCGCGTTCCCCCGCATGGCCATGGCGGCGACGTTCATGCCGATGGAGGAGTCGCCCGGTGAGCTGGTGTAGACGGGGACGTCGTACTCGTACGCGGCCGCCAGCAGCGACTTCCGGCTTTCCCCCGTCTGCCCGAGAATGCGCTCGCGCTCGGCCACGTAGCGGCCGCACAGGTGATGGAACTCGGCGCTGGACATCGAGCGCTGGAACTCGTCGCCCTGGATGATCGCGCGGAAGAAGGCGTCGGTGTCCAGCAGCACGGAGTAGTCGAAGAAGATGTCGTAGATCCGGACGACCTCCTCCTCCCGCAGCACGACGTCGCTCACGAACGGGTTCCCGTGGTGCAGCGCCAGCCCGAGCCCGTAGTGGGCGTCGTGGTAGAGGTTTGCGCCCGTCGAGATGATCCAGTCGATGAAGCCCGCCTCGATGAGCGGGATCAGCGCCGAGATGCCGAGGCCGGCCGGCGTGAGCGCGCCGGTGAGGGAGACGCCGACGGTGACGTCGTCGTCCAGCATCTTCTCGGCGAGGAGCCGGCACCCCTCCCGGAGCCGACCCGCGTTGTAGGACGCGAACGTGCCCTCGACCAGCTCGGCCACGGTCATGCCGCCGTGGATGCGCGCCGGATCGATGCGCGGTCCGGAAAGGTGCCTCGACTGGGTCATGGCGGTGCCTCGCGTTGGAGAAAGTCGTGTGCCGAAGGGATCGCGAATCGCCGACCCTCGATCATCGATTGTCGATCATCGATTATCGATTGTCGATTATCGATCATCGTTCCTGCTGGCCGCGCTTGCCGGGGTCGCCCAGGGCGCGGCGTTTCACGCGGCGGTGGGCGCGGCGGCGGGCGTCTTCCTGCTGGGCCAGGTGGGCCCGGTGCACGTGCTCGACGGCCTCCTCGGCGGAGTCGGTCAGGAAGAGCAGCTCCAGGTCATCGGGCCCGATCTTGCCTTCGGCCACCATCCGCTGTTTCAGCCAATCGGCGAGCCCGCCCCAGTACTCCGTCCCCATCATGACCACGGGGAAGTTCCGGACCTTGCCGGTCTGGATCAGGGTGAGGGACTCGAAGAGCTCGTCCATGNNAAGTACCGGAAGTCGATGGAGTGGTCGAGGTAGGCGTTGCTCTCCTGCTCGAAGGGGAGCTCGATGTTGCAGCCGACCGAGCGGCCGCCGGCCTGCCGGGCGCCCTTGTTGGCCGCCTCCATGATGCCCGGGCCGCCGCCGGTGATGACGCCGAAGCCCCGGTCGACGAACCGGCGAGCGGTCTCCTCGGCGGCGGCGTACCAGGGGTCGTCGGGGCCGATCCGGGCGCTGCCGAAGATGGAGACCGCGGGCCCCAGCTCGGCCAGCGTGTCGAACCCCTCCACGAACTCGCCCATGATCCGGAAGACCCGCCAGGGGTCGGTGTGGATGAACTCGGGTCCTTCCACCTCCTCGCGCTGGAGGAAGCGCTCGTCCTCCGTCTCCCACTGCCGGTGGGGGAGCGCCGGGTTCAACCCCGGCACCGGCTTCGGGGCAGGCGCGTCGTCCCCGTCCCCGCCCGGACGGGGCGTGGGGTCCTCCGGGTCCGCTCCGGCCCGCCGCTCCTGATCGTCGCTCACATCACCTCCTGCCGGGGGCCGGGGACCGCCGTTCCCGGCGGTCGGGGCCCCTCACTGGATACCAGTCCCGGGGCGAAAGCTCCGGCCCCGGCCCCCTCAAGTCAATCGGGCGGGCGCTTCCGTGCCGGGCGGTCGCGCCGTACCTTGGAGCATGCCAGCAGGCGGAGCGCCCGGCGGTCCCCATGCCGCAGCCCCCCGTGACGAATCGCAGCTTCCATACGCCGACTGACGATGGTCCGGACAACCCGGCCGGCCGGGACGCCTCGATGAGCGATCGACCCGAGGTCTCGGTGGTCATCCCGTGTCGGAACGAGGCGGCCACCATCGCGGCGTGCGTACGCGGCGCGTGGGAGTCGCTGGAGCGATGCGGCTACCGGGGCGAGGTCGTCGTGTGCGACAACGGCTCGACGGACGGGTCGGTGGCGCTGGCCGAGGAGGCCGGGGCCAGGGTAGTGCATCAGCGGATCCGCGGGTATGGCGCCGCGTGCCTGGGCGGCATGGATGCGGCCCGGGGCGAGCTGCTGGTCCTGGTGGACGGCGACGGCACCTATGACCTGTCCCTGGTGCACCGCTTCGTCGAGCCGCTCAGGGCGGGGTACGACATGGTGCTGGGCACGCGCCGGAACGGGGAGATGGACCCGCGAGCCATGCGGAAGCGGCACCGCCACCTGCTGGAGCCCGCGCAGACCGCCCTGTCCCGGCGGTTCTTCGATTCCCGGGTCTCGGACGTCCGGTGCGGGTTCCGGAGTCTGCGCCGCGCCGCGCTGGACCGGCTGGAGCTGGGCGCCACGGGCATGGAGTTCGCCAGCGAGATGCTGGTGGAGGCGGCCAGGGCCGGGTTGAGCGCCGTGGAGGTCCCCGTGACGTTCCAGCCCCGGCCCGATGAGACGACCCGCCGTACGGTCGGCGACGGGTGGCGCGTCGCGCGGCACCTGCTGATGCTCAGCCCCACCCGCCTCTTCCTGGTGCCGGGACTGGTCCTCGCCGTGTTCGGCCTCGGGCTGGAGCTCGCGTTGCTCCCCGGCCCCATCGCGCTGAACGGATTCAACCTGGACTTCCATTTCATGTTCGTGGGCGGCGCCATCGCCATCCTGGGGACGCAGCTGGTGCTGCTGGGGATCTACGCGAAGACGTGGGTGCTGGTGAACGAGCCGGCGCTGGCCGACCCGTGGATCCGCCGCTTCAACCTGGGCTACACCCTCGAGCGCGGGGTGGGGTTCGGCGGCCTCCTGTTCGGGGCCGGGCTCGCCATCAACGTCTGGATCCTCGCCGACTGGCTGTCCGCCGGCGCCGGCGTGCTGTTCGCGGTCCGCCCGGCGATGCTGGCGCTGACCCTCATGGTCGTGGGAGCGGAGCTGGTCTTCGCCTCCTTCTTCCTCAGCGTGCTGCGGGGCTCGCAGTTCAGCCGCGTCTGAGGTCGTGACCGGGGCCATGGAACGGGAGCCCGGCCCGGGGCCGGCAGTGGCGGCCCGGCCCCCCGGCCGCGGGGAGCGCGTGTCCGTGGTGGTGCCCACGCTGGACGGCGGCCGCCCATTCCGGCGGCTGGCGGACAGCCTGGCGGGGCTGCGGGACCGACTGGGGATCGAGGTCCTCATCATCGACTCGGGGTCCGGGGACGGGACGCCCGAATACGCGGAGGAGGCCGGCCTCGCCGTGCGGCGGATCCCCGCGGCGGAGTTCGGCCACGGCCGGACCCGCAACCTGGGGATCGAGCTGACCCGCGGCGAGGTCATCGCCTTCCTGACCCAGGACGTGCTGCCCGTGACGCCCGACTGGCCGCTCCGGTTCGCCGCGGCGCTGACCGACCCCGAGGTCGCGGGCGTGTACGGCCGCCAGGTGCCCCGGGACGCCAACACCATGGAGATGTTCTTCGTCGCCATGAACTACCCGGCGGAGCCACTGCGCTTCGACCCGCAGCCCGGGGGGCACCATCCCCGACCCGGGCGGGTGCTGTTCTCCAACGCGTTCAGCGCCGTGCGGCGCGACGTGATGGAGCAGCTGCCGTTCCCGGCCCGGGCCCGCTTCAGCGAGGACCAGATCTGGGCGTACCTGGCGCTGACGGCCGGGTACGGCATCGCGTACGAGCCGAAGGCCGAGGCGCTGCACGCCCATCACTACTCGCTCCGGGGCCTGTTCCGGCGCAGCTACTCGGTGGGGAAGGCGCTGGGAGAGGTGGACATCGCGGGGGGCGCGACGCTCGGGGAGTCGGTGCGGTTCCTCCTGAGCGAGATCGGGTGGTTCGTGCGCCAGGGCCACGTCCACCGGCTGCCCCAGCTGCTGCCTTACGAGTTCCTGCGCTGGGCGGGGTTCCAGATGGGGAGGAGGATGGCGTGAGCGAGGCGGAACGTCCCTACATCGTGTTCGGCCAGCCGTTCTTCGGCGAGCCGGAGATCGCCGAGGTCGTGGACTCGCTGCAGCGGCGCTGGGTGGGGACGGGACCGAAGGTCGCGCGGTTCGAAGATCGGTTCCGGGGCTACGTCGGTGCGGACCACGCGGTCGCCGTCAACTCATGCACCGCGGCGCTGCACCTCTCGCTGCTGGGGTGTGGGATCGGCCCGGGGGACGAGGTCATCACCACCGCGATGACGTTCGTCTCCACCGTCAACGCCATCCTGCACGCGGGCGCCACGCCCGTGCTGGTGGACTGCGATCCGGATACCGGGCTGCTGCTGCCGGATGCGGTGGCGGCGGCGGTCACGGAGCGGACGCGGGCCATCCTCCCCGTCCATCTCTACGGCCGCCCGTGCGACATGGACGCCCTCGGCCGGATCGCCTCCCGCCACGGGCTGATGGTGGTCGAAGACGCCGCCCACGCCGTCGAGGCGGAGTATCACGGTCGAAAGGTCGGAACACTGTCCGACCTGACCTGCTTCAGCTTCTACGCGACGAAGAACCTCGCCACGGGCGAGGGCGGCATGATCACCACGCCTCGGGCCGACCTGGCCGATCGTCTCAAGGTCCTGGCGCTCCACGGCCTGTCGAAGGACGCGTGGAGCCGGTTCTCCGACGCCGGGTATCTCCAGTACCAGGTCGTCGAGCTGGGGTTCAAGTACAACATGATGGATCTCCAGGCGGCCCTCGGCCTGCACCAGATCCCCCTGCTGGCCGATCGGCTCGCCCGTCGGGAGGCGGTCTGGAGGCGCTACGACGAGGCCTTCGCCGACCTGCCGGTGGGTACCCCCCCGCCCGCGGAGCCCGACACCGTACACGCCCGTCACCTCTACACCCTGGTCGTGGACCGGGATCGGGCCGGCCTCCACCGGGACGCGTTCATGCAGCGGCTGCACGAGCGGGGGATCGGGACGGGAATCCACTACGTGGGTGTGCACCTGCACGAATACTATCGGGAGCGCTTCGGCTGGACGCCGGGGGACTTCCCGAACGCGAGCTGGCTGAGTGAGCGGACGGTCTCCATCCCGCTGTCCCCCTTCCTGACCGACGATGAAGTGGATCGCATCGTCGGCGAGGTCCGGGCGGCTCTGGCAGGGCGGGGCTGAGGAGTCGATGCAGGTCTTCGAGGGCGTGGACGAATCCACCTGGTGGGAGGTCGCCCGCTCGTGTGAGTACGCCACCTTCTTCCACACGCCGCTGTGGCACCGACTCGCGGAGCGGGCGCTGGCAGGGCACCGCGACATCAGCTTCAGCGCCCGTGCCGCGAGCGGCGTCCGGGCCGTGGTGCCGCTGTTGAAGACCACCGGCCCGTTGGGTCCCTGGTTCGGCGGCGCGGTCTCGACGTTCGCCGGATGCTACGGTGGCCCCATCGCCGACGGCCCCCTCACCGAGTCCGAGCGAACGACGCTGCTCGAAGCGGCGGGCCGGGCGGCCGGTCACGTCGTGATCTCGGGCAACCCCCTGAACGACGAACCCTCGCGGCCGGAAGGCTTCGACCGGACGGAGGACAGCTCGCAGCTCCTCCGCCTGGACGCGCCGTTCGAGGCCCTGTTGTCACGGTTCTCCAAGGGCCATCGGAGCGGCACCACGAAGGGCCGGCGAGCCGGCGTGATCGTACGTCGGGCGGAGTCGCTGGACGACTACAGGAGCTACCACGAGATCTACCAGGCCGCCCTGGACCGGTGGGGGGACCGGGCCACGAGCCGCTACCCGTGGAAGCTGTTCGAGACCGCCCACCGACTCGCTGCAGACCACCGGGACCGGATCGTCCTGTGGCTGGGCGAGCTCGACGAACGGGTCGTGGCAGGTGCCCTCGTATTCTATTGGAACCGTCACGCGGTATACTGGCACGGGGCCGCCGATGACGAGGGCCGCTCCGCTTCGGCCACGAACGTCGTGATCGCCGACGCGATCGCCGATGCCGCGGACCGCGGCTTCGACTGGTTCGACTTCAACCCGAGCGGGGGCCACGAGGGCGTGGAGGCGTTCAAGCGGCGCTTTGGCTGTCAGCGCATGAGCTTCGCGCGCCTCAGCCGACGGCGTACCACGGCCGCGGCGGCCCAGCGGCTGGCGGCGGCGGCTCGCCGCTTCGCCCGGGTACTCCGCGGCCCACGGCCATGAACAGGGGACTGAGGAGAGCGCTCGTCGACCGATCGATCGGCGCACTGGAGACGAGGTTGGTTGGCGCGCTCCGGCTCGAGAACCGCTACCCGCCCCTCTTCATCGTGGGCGCCCCGCGCTCCGGCACCACGCTGGTCTATCAGCACCTCGCGTATCGCTTTCGATTCGCGTTCCTGCCCAACCTCGCGCGTGAATTCCCGCGGAGCTGCGTCAGCTGCACCGCGCTGGCCCGGCTGCTCCCCGGACCGGGAGCCCGCTACGCGAGCCGCTTCGGGGTCATGGAGGGGGCGGCGGCCCCAAGCGATGGCTGGGACGTTTTCCACCGGTGGTTCCCCCGGTACGATTACAGTGTCCCGGTGGCCGGGGACCGGCTGCACGAGCTGCGGACCATCGTGCGGATCCTCGAGAAGCTGTACGGAGGACCGTTCCTGAACAAGAACAACAGCCATTCCGTGCGAGTGTCCCCGCTGAGCGATCTGTTCCCGGGGGCGCTGTTCGTGCACGTGGATCGTGACCTCCCCGCAACGGTCGATTCCATACTCCGGGGGAGGCGGCAGAGCCGGATCCCCGAGTCGGAATGGTGGGGCGCGCCCCCGCCGCAGGTCTGGGACCGGCAGTTCGAGACCGAGACGGAGCGGATCGTCGCGCAGGTCTGGGGACTGCGCGAGACGGTTCGGCGCGACTTCGCCGCCCTGCCCGAGTCGCGGCGACGAGTGGTGCGGTACGAGGACTTCTGTCAGGCGCCGGGCGCGGTCGAGGCGTGGGTCCAGGACACCTACGCGAACCTGGGGGTGGACCTCAAACGGACCGACACGGCGCTTCCCTCACGGTTCGATGTCCGGCAGAGTGACCGCGCCGCCGAGCCGGAGTTCCGCCGGTCCGTCGAGTCGACGGCCCACCGGTTCGCCCAGGAGGAGCCGCGCCGTGGCTGACGGCGGCCGCGGCCGGAGTCCCGTTGCCCCCCCGCGGGCCGAACCCCAGGGCTTCGACTCGTCCGGACGCATGCGGGAGTACCTTCGCGCGTACCCCCGGACCGATCCCGGTCACACCGTGGCCAGGATCGCGGCCCGTCACATCCGTCGCGCGGCGGCCGAGCGGTTCCACGGCCGCCTCATCGACATCGGGTGTGGAGAGAAGCGCAAAGCGTTGCTGGTCGGCGACCTGGTCGACGAGCACGTCGGCCTCGACCACGCCGACTCTCCTCACGACCTGGGCGCCGTCGACCTCGTGGGCACGGCGTACGCGATCCCGGCGGCGGACGCGTCCTTCGACTGCGCGCTCGGCACGGCCGTCCTCGAGCACCTCGAGGAGCCCGGCCGGGCCCTGGCCGAAGCGTTCCGGGTACTGCGACCGGGCTCGTTCGCCGTCTATACGGCGCCCCTGTTCTGGCATCTGCACGAAGAGCCGCGGGATTTCTTCCGCTACACCCGCCACGGGCTCCGGCACCTGTTCGAAGGTGCCGGGTTCGAGCTCATGGAGATCCGGCCCCTGGGCGGGTTCTGGACGACCGTCTGCGCCGAAACCGGCTACTACATCCAGCGCTTCGGAATCGGGCCCCTGCGCCCGCTGATCGGGGCGGCCGTGGCGGCCCTGCACCTGGTCGCCGCTGCCCTGGACCGCGGCCGGCTCCGGGACGAGGCCTTCACCTGGATGTACCTGGTCGTGGCCCGGAAACCGGTCGGACCGCCATGAGGCCGCTGGACCGCGCCGTCGCGTCCGGCGTCCGCTGGAGCGCGGTCGCCCGATACGGCGAGCAGGCGGTGCTCTTCGTGACGACCCTGGTGCTCGTCCGCCTGCTGGCTCCCTCGGCGTTCGGGGTGTTCAACATGGCGTTCCTCGCCATCGGGTTGATCCTGACGCTGGCGGATTTCGGGATCCCGAGCGCACTGATCCACCGGGAGTCCGTCGACGAGGGGTTCGCGACCAGCCTGTTCTGGTTGAACATGGCCGGCGCCGCGCTGCTCGCGGGGGTGGCGGCCCTCGGCGCTCCCGCGGTCGGGGCGTTCTTCGACGAGCCGGCGGCGGTGCCGATCCTCCGGGTCCTGAGCCTGGGCATGGTGCTCAACGCGGCGGGGGCCATCCCGGCCGCGCTGCTCATGCGTGAGCTGCGCTTCGAGCGGCTGGCCCGGTTCCAGCTGACCGCGGCCGTCGCCGGGGGTGGAGCCGGCATCGGCCTGGCCGCGACCGGGTTCGGCGTCTGGAGCCTGGTCGCGCACCAGCTGGTCCGGTTCGGGACCGAGTCGGCGCTCCTCCTGTCGCTCGGCGGTTTCCGGCCAGGCCTTCGTCCCCGCCTCGCCCACGCCCGGGAAGTGGCCGGATACGGGCTGAACGTCACGGGCGCCGGGGTCCTCGGGTTCGTCCTCCAGAACGCCGACAACGCCCTGATCGGCCGATTCCTGGGCAGCACGGCCCTCGGGTATTACGAGGTCGGTCGCGTGGCGGTTGATTCAATACCCGATGACCGGGGTCTCCACGGTCGTGGGCCGGGTCCTCTTCCCGGCGCTGGCCCGCCTCCAGACCGACCTGGAGCGATTCGCTCGGGCGTATCTGCGCGTCGTGGCCGCCATCGCCCTGCTGACGTTCCCGCTCCTGCTCGGTCTCATGATCCTCTCGGGACCCTTCGTCGCCGCGGTGCTGGGGAGTCGGTGGGCCCCCGCCATCGTCCTGATCACGCTCCTGGCGCCCGTCGGCCTGGCCCAGTCCATCGGGTCCACGACGGCGAAGGTGTACCTGGCGACCGGGAGCACGCGGACGCTTCTCGGGTGGATGGTGTTCGCTACCGCTGTCACGCTCGCCGCGGTGGCACTCGGACTGGTGTGGGGGCTCGTCGGAGTGGCGGCCGCGCGTCTCGTGAGCAACACCCTCCTGTCGCCTGTGAATTTCCATATCGCTCTGCGCCAGATCGGGACGACGCTCCGGGACCTGTGGCGGGTTCTGCGGGGCGTCTCCGCTGCTGCCGGGACGATGGCTGTCGTCGTGCTCGCACTCCGCTTCGGGGCCGTGGAGGCCGGCGTGGACGGGCCCTGGCCGCTCCTGCTGCTCGGAACCGCCGGAGGCGCGATCACCTACCTCGTGGCGCTCGCCAGGATCCAGCCGGAGGCGCTCGCGGATGTCCTCCGGGGCCTCGGGGCCGACGGCACCGGCTGGATCAGCCGGCGGGGTCCGGGGCGGGAGGAACGCCATGAATGACCTGGCCCCGGCGGTCCTCCACTACCGGGATCCCTTCCTCCGTCCGTCCGAGACCTTCACGCGCACCCTGGTGGCCCACCACGAGCGCTACCGGGCCGGGGTGGTGACCCACGAGCGCGTGGGCGCCACGGACCGGGATCCCGTTCCCGTGCACCTGTACCCGGCACCGGATGGTCCCCTGGACCGGCTCGCGCGCCGGATCTGGTGGGGCGCTCGGCTGCCCCAGAGGCGACGCGTCCTGAGCGACGCCCTGGCGGATCACCGGCCGGCGCTGGTCCACGCCCATTTCGGGGAGGACGCGGTGGTGGCGGCGGCCGCTGCGGCCGAACACGGAATCCCGACGGTAGCCGCGTTCTACGGCTACGACGCGACGGTTCTCGCCCGCTCGCCGCTCTGGCGGCGTCGGTTCCGCGCCCTGTTCGCCCGGGCCGCGGCGGTTCTCGCCGAGGGGCCCGCCATGGCGGCCCGACTCGAGGCGCTGGGGTGTCCCCCGGACCGTCTCTTCGTACAGCCGATCCCCATCGATATCGAGCTGTTCCCGTTCCGGCCCCCCCGGAGGGACCCGGACCCGGTGGTCCTGATCCAGGCCTGCAGGTTCGTCGAGAAGAAAGGCGTGGACGTGACCATACGGGCCTTCGCCCGTATCGCCTCGCGCGTGCCGGGGACCGAGCTGCGTCTCGTGGGGGACGGGCCCGAGAGGTCGGCCCTCCAGGCCCTCGCCGAGCGGTCGGGTCTGGGGGGGCGGGTACGGTTCCTCGGGATGCTCCCCCACGACGACTACGCCCGGGCGCTGGCGGCTGCGGACATCTTCATCCAGCCGAGCCGGACCGCCGCCAATGGCGATGGCGAGGGAGGGGCGCCCACCACTCTCCTGGAGGCTCAGGCCGTCGGGCTCCCCGTGGTGGCCAGCCGGCACGCCGACATCCCGTGGGTGGTGGCTCCGGAGGCCGGTCTGCTGGCCCCGGAAGAGGACCCGGAGGCGCTCGCGGAGCTCCTCCTCCACATGATCGACCACCCCGGGGAGTGGCCGGAGCGAGCCGAGGCCGGCCGACGGCACGTGGAGGCTCGCCATTCACCTGCGTCGGCGGTTCGCCGGCTGGAGAGCCTCTACGACGAGATCCGGCGGCGTCCTGGTGGGTTGGCGGAGTCGGGATGAACGGGTCCAGGCTTCGCCGACCACGCTTGCCGGTGCGACCTACGATGCCCCAATTGGACGCCATGCGGACGTGCGACGACCGGTCCAGGGAACTACGCATCGCCTCCCCCCTTCGCCGGAGGCCCCTCCCCCTCGCCACCCGTCCGCGGGCGCGGCCACGCCGATGATGCGACGGCTGAGCACGGCGCTGCGTTGGCTCGCCTTCCGCGGCCGGGACCGCCAGTGCCCCCTGTGCGGGCGGGGGGCCCGTCGGTTCCTCCCGGCCGGACGGACGGGCGATCGCCCCGACGCCCTCTGCCCCTGGTGCCGGAGCCTGGAGCGCCATCGCCTGGTGTGGCTCTACCTGGAGCGGGAGACGGACCTCCTCCGTCGGCCCGGCCGGGTGCTGCACCTGGCGCCGGAGCAGGCGCTGACCCGGGCGCTGGACCGGTTCCCGGCGGTGGAAACGGTCACCTGCGACCTCCGGGCGGACGACGTCGACGTGGCGGCCGATCTGACGTCGCTCGGCTTCGCCGACGGCTCGTTCGACTGGGTGTACTGCTCGCACGTCCTGGAGCACGTGGCCGACGATCGCGCGGCCATGGCCGAGCTCCATCGGGTCGTCCGACCGGGCGGCACGGTGATCGTGCAGGTGCCGGTCCGGGACGGGGCCACGTACGAGGACCCCGCCGTCACGAGCCCGGCGGACCGGCTCGCGGCGTTCGGGCAGGAGGACCACGTGCGTCATTACGGCCTGGACGTCACGACCCGGCTGGAAGACGCCGGGTTCCGGGTCGGGACGATCCGCGCGGACCGGCTGTTCTCACGGGACGAGATCCACCGGCACGGGTTGATCCCCGACGACCTGCTCTTCCGCTGCGATCGCCATGACTGACGGCCAGGCTCCGGCGCGTCCGACGGTCTCCGTGGTGCTGCCCACGCGCAACCGCCGTGACGCGCTCGAGCGCGCGGTCGCCAGCGTGCGGGCCCAGACCCGCGGGGACTGGGAGCTGCTGGTCGTGGACGACGCGTCCGACGACGGCTCGCACGCATGGCTGACGGAGCTCGCGGCCGCGGACCCCCGGATCCGGGTGCTCCGGCACGAGCGGCGGCGGGGCGGCGCGGCGGCCCGGAACACGGGCATCGAGGCGGCGACCGGGCGCTGGGTCGCGTTCCTGGACGACGACGCCCAGTGGAAGCGGGAGAAGCTGGACCGGCAGCTGTCGAGCGCCGGCCAGGGAACCGACGCCCTCGTGTACGGACCGGTCCTGGCCGTGGACGATGCGGGCGGCACGGCCCTGGTCGGCGGGCGGGTCGACGAGCGGGCGCCCTTCGAGGCGCTGGCCGCGGGGAACCGGATCGACACCTCCGGCGTCCTCGTCGCCCGGGACCCGCTGGTGACCGTGGGCGGCTTCGATCCCGCCCTGCCCCGTCTCCAGGACTGGGACCTCTGGCTGCGACTGGCCCCGGCGGTCCGGTTCGTCTACGACGACACGGTCCTCGCCCGGACCTTCCGGGTCGGCCGCCGGATCTCCACGGACCGGACCGCCCTCGTGGAAGCGGCGGAGCGGTTGGCCGCGAAGCACCCGACGAGCGCCACCCTGGCGGCGACCCTCGGTCACATGCTTCTGGCGGAAGGGGCGGGCGGGGAGGGCCGGAGCCTGCTGGCCCGGGCGTCGGCCATCGAGCGACGCCCGGGGGTCGAGCTGCGCCGGGCGCTGGCCGCCCTCTCGCCCGGGGTCTACGGGCTCCTCGCCCGGGGCTCGGAGCGTCTGAGACGCCGGGCCGGAGCCAGGCCGGAGCCCGGGCCGGAGCCCTGGCCGGAGGAAACGGATGCCTGAAGCGCCGCGTGGCCCCGATCCCGGCGCCGCCGGGGACCCGCCCCGGGCCAGCGTCGTCATCCCGAGCTGGAACGGCGCGGAGCTGCTGCCCCGGGTGCTGGCGTCCCTCGGCCGACAGCGGTTCCGTGACTTCGAGGCGATCGTGGTGGACAACGGCTCCACGGACGGGTCGGTGGAGCTGCTCCGGGAGGACTTCCCGAGCGCGCGGATCGTGGCGTTGCCCGTGAACACGGGGTTCGCAGGAGCGGTGAACGCCGGGATCGCGGCTTCCCGGGGCGAGGTGATCGCCCTGCTCAACAACGACGCCGTCGCCGATCCGGGCTGGCTGGGCGCGCTGGTGGACGCCCTGGACGTCCACCCCGAAGCGGGCTCCGTCGCTTCCCGGATGCTGGACCTTCGCGATCCCCGTCGGATCGACTCCGCCGGCGACCAGCTGGGGATCTTCCCGTCGAACATCGGCCGGGGCGAGCCCGACGGACCGCGCTTCGCCCGGCCGGCGTACGTCCTCTCGGCGTGCGCGGGCGCGGCCGCCTACCGGCGGGAGCTGTTCGACGACGTGGGCGAGTTCGACGAGCGGTTCTTCGCGTACATGGAGGACGTGGACCTGGGGATCCGGGCCCAGCTACGGGGCTGGGACTGCCTGTACGCGCCCGACGCCGTGGTCCACCACGAGGGCGCCCGGACCAGCGACCGGATCCCGGAGCGGAAGTTCTTCCTCCTCATGCGGAACTCGCTCCTGGTGTTCTTCCAGTACATGCCGCCGCTGCGGAGGCTCGCCTGGGCGCCGGCGGTCCTGGCCCGGGTCCTGTGGAACGGGGCGGCCCGGGGCCCGGGGCCCATGGCCGGCTGGCGCGCCATCGCCGCCGCCCTGGCCGACTGGCCCCGGATCCGGGCCCGACGCCGCCGGATCCGCCGGGAGGCGCTGCTCTCGTGGCGCGACCTGAGCCGTCGCCTGGCCGCGCCGCTGGCCCACTCCTCCGCGTCCTTCCCGATCCTGTCCGGCGAGCGGGGGGCGCGGCGGCCGGTCCCGGAGAGAGGCACCCGGACACCACCGATCGTCCGGGACCGATCGGGGGACTCCGGGGGTCGGGACGGCGGCCCGCCCGTGGACGTGGTGATCGTGAACTGGAACGGCGCCCGGTGGCTGCCGGGCGCCCTGGCGGCTCTGGCCCGTTCGACGGTCCCGGTCCGGGTGGTCCTGGTCGACAACGCGAGCACGGACGCCTCTCTCGAGATCGCGGGCCGGCACCCGGAGGTCGAGGTGGTCGCCCTGGACCGGAACGCGGGATACGCAGGCGGCGCGAACGAGGGACTGGCCCGGTCGAGCGCACCGTTCGCCCTGGTCATGAACCCCGACGTCCTGCTGGAGCCCGATCATCTCGAGGTGCTTCGGACGCGGCTGGCGGAGGAGCCGGGGATCGGGGCCGCCCAGGGGAAGCTCTTCCAGATCTCGCCGGAGGGTTTCCTGGCCGAGGCGCCGGAGCGCCGGCTCCTCGACTCCGCGGGCCACGTCGCACGGCCGTCCCGCATGGTGGTGGACCGGGGCCAAGGCGCCCGGGACGCCCCGGCGTTCGGCCGGGAGCGGTCGGTGTTCAGCGCGACCGGCGCAGCGCTGTTCCTCAGGCGCGCCATGCTCGACGACATCGCCATCGGTGACGCGCCGTTCGACCCGGCGTTCTTCGCGTACAAGGAGGACATCGACCTCTGCTGGCGGGCCCGCCTCCACGGCTGGGACGTCCGGTACGTCCCATCGGCGGTCGGGCATCACGTGCGCGCGATGCCCGGCGGCGACCGGGGCGCATGGCGCAGCCTGCCCGCGGCCGCCCGCCGGCACTCCTGGAAGAACCACTACCTGATGGTCCTGAAGAACGACCGGGTGCGGGACCTGCTCCGGTCACTGCCCAGCGTCCTGGCGTGGGAGGCCGGACGGCTGGGCTTCGCTATCGCCCGCGACCCCGCCCTCCTCCGGGCATACCTCGACCTCGCCCGACTCGCGCCGGGCGCGCTCCGGGCCCGGCGCCGCATTCTCGATACCGCGCGCCGACGCGGCGTCGAGTTGCACGCCTGGTTCGGGCGGGATAGCGTGCCGGCGGGCCTCGCCGCGGTAGCACCGGGGCCACGCCCGATTCCACCAGGAGGCCCATGAGCGACTCGAAGGACGAACGGCCCGAGGAGCGCGGCCCGGACCCCGACCCGTCGGCGGATTCCCACGACGCCGACCGGACGGCGGGGGCCTCGGGCACCGGTGAGCGGCGCGAGCCCTCGACCGCCAGAGACGCCGCCGGCGCCGCTGACGCTCCGTCCCCGGACGAGGCCCACGCCGCCTGGCGCGGCCGTGTTCTCGGGCTCGCCGCGGCCGCGGTCGCGCTCCGGTTGCTGCTGTTCCTCGGTCGAGGGGACTACCTGGCGTTCGACGAGGGCTGGTACCTCCTTCTGGCGCGCTCGCTGTTCACCGGCGAGGGCTACTCCCTGATCGGGATCCCCCACGTCGCGCTGTCGCCGCTCTTCCCCATCCTCGCCGGCGCCGTCGGCACGGCCATCGACAGCTGGGTCTGGGGCGGCCGGATCGTGGCCGCCGTCGCTTCCGGACTCCTGGTCCTGCCGGCATGGAGCATCTTCCGCCGACTGGCCCCCCTGCGGACGGCCTTCATCGGCGCCGCGCTCGTGGCGGTGCTGCCGTCGATGGCGCCCTTCGTCGTCGCCTTCTGGATCGGCGCGGACCTCTGGGTCGGCGCCGAGCCGCTCCTGCATCTCTTCGTATACCTGGGCGTCGCCCTGTGGCTGCGTGCGGACGAGGCCGACGGTCTCCCGTTCTGGCCCCTCGCCGGCGCGGCCTTCGCCCTTGCCTACCTCGCGCGGCCGGAGGCCATCATCACCTGGGGGCTCCTGGGCGTCATCGCCCTGGGGATCGCGGTAGTCCGACGGGCGCCTCGCCGCCTCGCCGGCGCGCTGCTCCTGGGCGTCGGCTTCGCGCTCGTGGCCTCGCCCTACTGGCTCTTCCTCCACGGGGCGACCGGCCACTGGAGTCTGACGGGCCGGGGGATCGCCCCGGCCTCCACGCACGTCCGGGCCGCGACGGCGGGGAGCCGCGAGGGGCCGGCCTCCACGATCGAGCGGATGCTCTGGGCGGACGACGAGTCGTACGAGCAGCGCCTGTACGCGCTCGACTCCACCGGGCTCCGGCTGCGCGATCCCTATTGGGGCGTGTACCCGGGTACCGGGCCGGCCGAGCCCGGGACGGGGGAGGCCGCGGACCCGGCCCGGGCCGGGCCGCAGGGTCCGACGCCACCGGACACGCCGACGACAGCGCCGGACACGTCGACGACCACACCGGATCCGGCGGTGCCCGAGGCCGGAGCGGCGTCGGATTCGGCGGCGGGGACCGGTCCGGCCACCGGCGCCGCGGAGCGGCCATCGACCGCCGGCCTGTACGCCCGGGCGCTCCACCAGGTCTTCCCGTTGCTCCTTTGGGTCTTCGTGATCCTGGGCGTGGCCCGCCCACGGGCGCCCGGGGTGCTCCGGAGGGAGCTGCCGGTGGCGGCGGCGCTGGTCGGAACGAGCGTCGCCATCGCGGCCGTGGTCGCCGTGGATCCCCGGACGCAGCTCGTGCTGGTACCGCTCCTGGCCCTGTACGCCGCCCGCGGGTTCCGCCTGGTGGAGGAGGTCGTGCGGGACCGCCTGGAGGGAGCCGAGCTGCGGCCGGGATTCACCGAGCTGGCGCTGGCCGGCATCGCCATCCTCTGGCTGCTGGCCATCGACGGCCAGCGGCTCTACGTCAGCCTGGTCTACGGCTCCCCGCACCACATCGTCGCCGCGCAGAACCGGGGCGTGGCCGAAGAGCTCGACGTGCTGCTCGCCGAGCGACCGGGGCCGGTCGCCAGCTGGCACCCGGCCATCGCCGTGTACGCGGACCGGGACTGGCGGGTCGTCCCCTTCGCTCCGCTGGGCGAGGTGATCCGGTACGCGCAGGCGGCGGGGGCGGATGGGATCGTCCTGTCGGCGTACTACCCACCCGACGTGGGGGTGGAAAGGCTGGATACCCGGTACCTCGTGATGCCCGTGCCGCGCGGCGGCACGCTGGAAGCCGGGTGGAGGCTCGATGTCACGCTCGGCGACACCATCCGCGCCGTCGGACGGCTGACGCCCATGGACTGAGCGGGTCGCCTCGAGGGCCGCGGCCGCGATGACCCGGGCTGCGAGGGCTCAGGCGCCCGGCCGCGGCGGCCCGGGAGCGCGAGGCCGCAGGGCTCCGGTCGTCTGCGGTGGCTCGGGGTTGGGCGCGGTGGCTCGGGGTCGGGCGCGGTGGCTCGAGGTCGGGCGCGGTGGCTCAGGAGGCCGGTCCCGGGTCCGTCGACCGGCCCTGCCACCACGACAACGTCCTCCGGATCCCCTCCTCGTGGGGCACGAGTCCGGTCCAGCCCAGCTCGAGGCGCGCGCGGGAGGAATCGTACGGGTTGTCCCGGGACACCGCCCGGACCGCCCGCCGGAGTTGGGCCCAGTCCAGGAACGGGAGGGCCCGGGCGGCGGCGTCGACCCCGGTGGCGACGGCCAGCGCGGGACCGGCGGGCACGGGGATGATCCGGGCCCTCCGACCCAACCCGGCGGCCAGCAGGCGGACCAGGTCGACGCCCCGCAGGGGCACGTCCAGGGCCAGGTTGTAGGCGCGGCCCACCGTCCGCTCCCGGTCGAGGGCGGTTACGATCCCCCGGGCGACGTTGCCGGCGTACACGACGGGCAGCGTTGTCCGGCCTCCGCCGACCAGGGGGACGACCGGCAGCCGGAGGAACCGGACGAAGATCGGCGTCGCGGCCCGGTCCCGTTCCCCGTAGACGACGCTGGGCCGGACCGTGGTGAGCCGGATGTCGCCCCGCTCGTGCAGGCTCCACGCGGTCCGCTCCGACAGGTGCTTCGACGCCGCGTAGGCATGCTGCCGGGCCGGATCGGCCTCGGTCCACCGGTCCTCGGCCAGCGAGGGATCGGCGGCCAGCCCGGTGTAGACCGCGATGCTCGAGACGTGCACGACCCGGGGGGCGACCCGACCGGCGGCGCGGAGGACCCGCTCCGTCCCCTCCACGTTCGGACGCAGGAACGCCCGCCGGCCTCCCCGCTCGAACACCTTCGCGGCCGCGTGGACGACGGCGTCGCAGCCGAGCATCCGGCGGCCCATGACGTCCGGCTCATCCATGACGTCGCCCCGGACGAGCTCGCAGCCCAGGCCCTCGAGGTGCGCCGTGTCGCTGCTCTCCCGGACCAGGGCGACGACGCTGTCGCCCCGGGCCCGCAGCCGCTCCGCCACGTGGGACCCGATCAGTCCGGTACCGCCGGTCAGGAAGACGCGCATGCTCGGGGCGTGAGGGTCAACGGCCGATCCGGGGGCCAGCCTGGTCCGACCCGGCGCCGTCCCGGTCCGACCGGGGGTTCCTGCGCCGTCGGACCCGGTGGCGCCGGTCAAGCCCGCCGGGCAGCGGGACGGTGAAGAGCATGGGGCAATCTACGAAACCGTCCGACCGGAACAACTTTTTCCGCCCTGATGGGCTCGGCTGTACGACCTCGGTCCTTCCACGTATGTTCCCGTATGACCTGTCCGAACTGCGGTGCCGAAGACCAGACCGGGAAGTACTGCGCCGAATGCGGCGCCTCTCTCGATGCCTCCTGCGGAAGCTGCGGGGCGGGGGTCCCCGCCGGATCCAGGTTCTGTCCTTCCTGCGGCGAGCCCGTGGCCGGCCGCACCGGCCGGGGTCTCGGCTCGAAGGCGCCCTGGGTCATCGCTGCCGGCGCGGTGATCGTCGTGCTGCTCCTCCCCGGCGACACGGAGCCCGTCCGGGTCCCCACCGGAGGCGGCACCGACGCCCCTTTCGCCGGGCCCGGCAACGCCGGTCCGGGCGCCGGCATGGGAGGCCTGAGCAACGATATGCGGACCAACGCCGACCGGCTCTTCAACCGCATCATGCTCGCGGCCGAGCAGGGGAACCAGGCCGAGGTCGACCAGTTCATGCCCATGGCCGTCCAGGCCTACGGCATGGTGGAGGACCTCGACGAGGACGGACTGTTCCACCTCGCCCTGCTCCACCTCACGGCCGATGACCCCGCCGACGCCCGGCGGACCGCCCAGCGGATCCTCGACACCGCCCCCAACCACATCCTCGGACTCGCCGTCGCCGCCCAGGCCGCGGCCGCCGAGGGCGACACCATCGCCGCACGGGCGCTCTATGAGCGCATGTTGGAGAACTACGCGGCCGAGGCCGCCAAGCCGCTCCCCGAGTACGTGGACCACCAGCAGATCCTGCCCACCTACCGGCAGGAGGCTCGCGACTTCCTGGGCCGCGTCGAGTAGACGAACCCGGCCGTCGGACCCGGCCGGTGGACCCGGTCCACCTATCCTCGTCGCCGCGCCCCGGTCGACCCAGCAGGGTCGACGGCCGCAACGGGCCTGACCCCGGCCGGCCTACCAGCCCTCGTCCCGACCGATCCACCACCCCAGCCACCACCCCGCGTACCGCCCCGCCCACCACC
>JABAOG010009088.1_pt1 | contig 55312 bp, 50 predicted proteins | sample 7062131 | NCBI WGS metagenome assembly JABAOG01 (sample SAMN14538629, study PRJNA623070) | marine sediment metagenome | biome: marine biome [ENVO:00000428]; feature: marine pelagic biome [ENVO:01000023]; material: deep marine sediment [ENVO:00002113] | place: India: Arabian Sea | collected... | reverse complement strand
GGCATCGGTGCAGCGGATGTCACTCGGACCTTCGGGAACGGTCGGGCTCGAGGTCATCACCGCGCTCCGGGCAGCGTCGGTTCGGGATGGGGTGTTCCGAATCCTCCCCCGGTCGGCATCGACGCAAACGCCGGTGGTGGTTGACGACGCCGTGCTCTATCGTGAAAACATCAATCCTCGGCGCTACCTCGCAGAGATGCCCGATGGGTCCACCGGCCCCTTCCTCGAGCGTACGGACGCGGACGTGATGTTCTTGACCTCCGACGGGGAGTCGATCGCGTGGATGGAGGGGCGAGACCGCATCGATTCGAGCACTCATTGGGCGCGACGAACGGTTTTCGTGGCGCCTTTCGTGTCGGACCCATCGCTAATGGACCCGCAGTTGGTGGTGGAACTGGGGGAAGGATACCCGACGACCCTCGGGCTCGGCGGGGGTTGGTTGGTGACCCGCCACCCGACCGATGTCCCCAAGAGTATGATCGCCATCGAGTTGGCCAGTGGCCGCCAGCTCACCTTCTCCGCCCCCGAAGGCGAGATGCTTCGAGACATCCTCTACGTCACGGACGAGGAAGTCGCCTTCACCGTCAGCAACATCGACACTCGCATCGATCGCACCATCTGGCGAGTCGCCCTCCCCACCGAATGAGTGACTCAAAGCGGCATCAACGAATTCGTGAAATTCGTGGGTGTGATCGACCGCGAGTCGCGACAGAACATCCGCATCGCTAGTACAACAACCCGGAAGTGTGGTCCGGGTTTCCGTGGATGATCGGCGCCGAGGTCGTTCGCGGCGCCGACGCAGGACAGGCCTGAGCCTGTCTCGGCTGCTCGCGGGCGGCGGTGTGGCTGCTAGGCTCCGGGCGTGCGCCTGGCTGTGCTGCTCAGCTCGATGAGCCTGCTCGCGTGCGGGGGGGCGCCCCCTTCCAGCCGTCAGCGGCAGCCGAGGGNNCTTCCGAGGCGGCGCTCGGAGAGGGCCTTCTTAGGGACTATACTCTCCGGTGCCCTGCCGGTTCGGCGGCAGGATCCGCCGGGCCATCGAGACCTTGGCCCTCCTGCCGATCGACTAGTCCTCCGCCTCGGAAGTTGACGCAACGCCTCTTAACCGATTTTTTGCGAACTCAGCGCTGGGACGCCGCTGACGGCTGGAATGGGCGGACCCCAGCGTGGACGCCGGCGGCCTGGACCGGATCCTCTTCCTTCTCGGCCTGCGCCCGCGACATCGAAGGCGTCATCACCGGCGAGTAGCTGCGGGTGCGAAGAAGCCTTCGCACAGCGGCCCCCGAGCCGCGTAGAACTTGTTTCACTCGCCTGGGTTTCGACCCGGGTGTTTGTGGTCGATCGCGCGCGTGCGGTTGGCCAACCCCGCGGAACGGCACTTGCATTCGTGGCCACCCATGTGCCGCTGGCTCCTCGTGCTCGGACTCTCGGCGTCGTCGGCAACCGCCGCCGCGCAGGACCCGGAGCGCCCCGAGCGGCGGGTGGTTCGAACGGTCTCGAGTGGAGCCACTGTCCTCGGCTTGCGGCGCATCGAGGACGGGCCGGGAGTCGGTGAGCTGCGTGATTCCGATCGCCTCACGGCGGTGATGCTCGGCGGCTTCATCGGCGCCGAGAGTTGGCGCTGGCGGAAGGGGGCCTTGGGCCTGAGGGTGGGCGGCAGCTTCGGGGTCACCCGGGCCAGACTCCGGGCCGCGCGGGTCGACACGCCGCCGTTGCATCTCGTGCCGGACGCGATCCACCGCGAGCCCCGAGGAGGAATCGGTCCGGTCTGGGCGGGCACCGCCGTGCTCGGCAGCTTGGTCGGGAATCCTTCGCGCTGCGCGTTTGGGCCCGGCGTTCGCTTCGACTGGGTTCGCTACGGCTCGGGCCACGAGCCGGTGCCCTACGTCAACGAGGACTCGGGTCTCGTCCACGAAGTGCCCGTCCGATCGATCGCGTTCTCCATCGATCTCCTGTTCGTCGCTCGACTCGGACGGGCTCGGCACGCTCCCTACCTGACCATCAACGGGAACCTCGCCCCGGTGGTGATGAGCCACCGACGCTACAGCGGCATGGGCGTGGGCGGCCGGATTGGACTGGCGATCCCGTTGTCGACGACGGTTGGCCGCTGAGCGAGTCGTTCGCCTCAGACCCGAGTTCCGGACCAACCAGCGCGTGCTCTACGTCCTCGAGCCGACGGCCGAAGCCCACGCGATGAAGGGCAAGCGCGTGCGCATCTACGAGGACGACGACGGCAACGTGAGCATTCGAGCCGGAGACACCGAGCTCGCCGCCCGGGCCTTCCCGAAGCAGGCCCAAGCCCGCGTCACCGCCGGCGACATCGTCGCCAACAAGCACCTGGGTGCGGTGCTCAGTATGATTCGCGCGCAACAGCGGAGCGACGAAGAGCGCGCGAGAAAGGCTCGAACCGTCCGCGAGCGGCGTCTACTCGACCAGCGGATGAAGAAGGCCCGGGGCAGCTGACGACCGGACATTTCTATCGAACGCAAAAGCGGCCATTTCTAACTTGCGCCCACACGGCGCACGGGCAGCGCTGACGGCTGGAAGGGGGTTCGGACGGTCGTCATTCGGTGCAGGTCACCCGCAGGCCCAGGAGCTCCGGCCTCGGGTCGCTGCTCGCCCAGGTGACGAACACCTCACCGGGAGCCGTCGCCAGGCTCACCGACGGCCGGTCAGGAGCGGGCCATCCCTCACCCAAGCGCCGGAGCACTCGGCCGGTGCCCCGTTCGAGGACCAGCGGCTGGTGCTCACCACTCGCATCGGTCTGTAGGACGAGCAAGCCCTCCTCGGTGCCGACCGCCGCGCTCACCCAGCCTTCGTCCCACAAGGTGGTGCTCACCCGTCGTCCGCGCTCGTCCAGCTCGACCACCGCCCCCCGCTGGCCTCCGACGATACGGGCGCCATCCCAGAGCAGCGTCTGGAATCGGACCGGAAAGCCGTTGCTCAGGGGGCGGGAGACCGTCGGTGGCTCACCTTCGAGCAGCACGGAGATGCCGTCGCTCCCGACGTGCCCGACGAGGACCACCCCGGCCGGGGTCGTCACCAGCTGGACGTCGAAGAGCGAGTAGCCGAGACCCCATTCCGGACCGATGGGCGTGAGCGTGGAGTCCAGCGCGAGCAGCCGCACGTCCCCGANNATCGTTCCGAGGTACGACCGCCACCCGGCGCTCGGTAGGAACCTCTGGACGAGTCACGCTGCGGCGCACGGCGGCGGTGTTCGGGTCGAGCATCATCCATGTGATGCTCCTCGGTCGACGGTACACGAGCGCGCTCCCGCGGCTGGTCACCGCGAGGTGGAGGTCGTCCCGTCCGGGCTCGAGCTCGTGCTCGAGCACCGTGACTCGGTCCCATCGCTCTGCTCGTTCGTCGAAGAGACGCGCCACGCCCAGCTGGGTCCCGTCGAAAAAGAGCGTGATGGGGCGGTCGCCGATGGCATGGGTCGAGGTCAGCACGGGCCTGCCGATTGGGGCGTCGACCGGCTCGAGTCCTCCCGGCACCTCGGCGCGTCGACAGTGCCAGTCCCCCGGCTCCGACGGTGCCCCGGCATCCCAGTCGAGGGGCATGCCCGCATCGCCACGCGGTTCACTCACGTCGCCGCACCCGGTCAGCGCCAACACCAGCACACCGCTTCTCATGGACGCGAACACGACGCTCCTCATGGAGACGCCTCGACGCACCAGGTGTGCTCCACCAGCTCACCGAGTCGCCCCGCGAAGTGGGCGAGCGAGTGGTCGTAGTCGGGGCGGCAGATCGAGTGCACGACGGTCTCGTCGCCCAGCGCCGCAGCGAGCTCGAGGATGCGGCGCGGCGGTGCCGCTCGTCCGTGCCCCGGTGTCTCGCACGAGGGCCGCAAGTCGAAATCGGAGTCGGGGTCGTAGACCCGTTGCATTCGTTCGTCGGTGAGGAGCGCTCGAACCGCTTCCGGAGCCAGCGGCCCTTCGGCTAGGAAGTCCTCCGGCACCCCCGCGATGACCGCCAGCGCGAGACGATCCGGCTCGGAGCGCAGAGCGGAGAAGCCATCGACGTATCGCTCCACCGGATGGAGCCAGTCTTCACCGAGGATGGACTCCTCTTCGGTCTCCGCCTCGAAGAGCGCGCCCGTCGCGAGGGAGCGATCATCTTCGTCGGTGAGAATCACGATCGCGAGCACCGAGTGCGGCCGAAGGAAGCCGCCGTTCAACCCGTCGCCGTGACCGACACCATGCGCGAACGTGACGCCGTCAGCGGGGCTCAGCGCCTTCAGCGTTGCTTCGAGGGGCTGCTCGACCCAGCACCCGTCGATACCGACCCTCGCCACGCACCCAAAAGAGTCGACCACGGACTCCGTGGTGTCCTCGAGCGCGTCGAGGTGGAATCCAGCCGCGCCGCAGCCCTCGAGCGAGCGAAGTAGGCCGTCGCCTCCCACCACCGAATCGGTCCCCTCGGTGCACGCCACCGGGATGTAGCCCTCGCCGCGGCGGTCCGCGACCAAGAGACCCAGATCCGTCGTCACCACTCCGAAGTGCAGGTCCGGGATCGGCGGATGCTCGAGCTCACCGTCACCATCGACGTCGCCGGTGATCAACCCGCGCGCCATCACCGGAAAGGCGGCCGCGAGGGTCGCTTGCTCCTCCGCCATGGACCGCGAGTCGTCGACCACGAAGAGGACGTCGACCTGCGGAGCGGGGACGCTCGGTCGCTCTCCACGGCGCAACTCGGCACACTCGGCTGGCGCCGAATAGGGCGCCCCACCATCCGACCGTGCGCTGCCGCTTCGCTCGCTGACACCGAGCCCGGTCTTCGCCCCGCACCCCAGATGGGTGAGCGCGAACACGAGCCACAACGGCGTCGTCCAGTGCATGCCGACCTCGAGTTCACGTTCCGTGCCGGCCTCTCCCAGGCCGTCGTGCTCGAGGTCCCCTTCGCCGACCTGTGCTGCGACGACGGCTGAGACCGGTCAGCCGGGACCGCAGGTGGGGTCGTTGCAGTGCGTGGTGGGAGGCGATCGAGACGGGGTCGATGCGCCTCAGGGATGAGGAGGTCGGGCGTTCCGACGCGCGAGGCAGGCCGAGGAGGCGGTCTTTCCCGCACATCGGGCGCCGTAAGGGCGACATCGACGCGCGCCAGCGGGCCATGCCCGCGCGATTCGGCCCAAGACTCGTTCTCCTGGCTTCCGCGACTCCCGGCTCGCGCAGCGAGGCCCACCGAGACGAGCTCGGCTCGAGTCAGCTCACGCTGCGGTCGGCAAGGGCCCGGCGCGTTGGCCGAAGTGCTGGACCATCGCCCACGTCCCGGGGGGCCAGAGCACATCGGTCTCGCCCCGATCATGCGCTGCCGGCAGTCCTGATAGGCCAGGTGGAAGGCGATGTACTCGCGCTTCACGCTGACGGCTTCTTCGACGCTCAGTCCATAGGTCGACAGGTCCGGGTTGCGGGCGCCGAACACCTCGTAGGCGACGGCCTGTTTGAACGGGTTCACGCACATGGCGCGCTTGGCGCCGAGGTAGGTCCAGCCCTTGCGCCGCACTTCAGCGTGCGCTTCGGCGACCTTCTTTTCGAGCGCCCGCGTGAGCTCCTCCATAGCCTTCTCTTCACCGTAGGCCTCGAGCAACACCGGAGGCATCTCGACGGTGAACGACGCCTCCGGCCGCATGGTCTTCCGCCGGCCGAAGTAGTGCTCGGGCCGCTTCCCTCGCACAACCGTGCGGCCCATGTCGCTGAGCCTCGTGCGTAGCCCTGGCCACTCCCGCGGACTCCGGACCGCACCGGCCGCGACCGGGTTCGCGAGCACGTAGGCGATCGCCTCACCGGTCGACTCGGCTGGACCCACGGCTGGTGGCTTCGGACCCGCTTCGACATCGGGCTCCTCGGGCCCGGCGAACGGGAGGGCCAGTCGGCCAGATCGGCCGTCCCTTGACACCGTCGCCACCTCCGTGGCGGGCCGTTGCGTTTCCGGCAAGGCGACCTTGGCCGAGGCGACACGTCGCCCGCGCGGCGCTCCGCGTCCTCGGACTCCACTGAGCGAGGGGTAGGTAGCCGAGCGACGAGGGGGAGCTCTCCGACCGCGGACACCAGCTGACGAGCTGGCGCTGCGCGAGCTGGAACGACGCCGGCCCGAAGCTGCCTCCGCAGGTCGAGACGCTCGCTTGCGCCAAGCGCGAACGCGCCCGTCGATAGACCCTTGACCGCTCCAGAATTTTCCCGATGTTTTCTTCAGGTCTCTGCCACGCAACGGAGCTGGGAAGCATGGCGAACAAGATAGCGCTCATCACTGGAACCACAGGTCAGGACGGCTCCTACCTGTCCGAGTTCCTCCTCGAAAAGGGATATGATGTATACGGTCTGGTTCGGCGTACATCGATGTTCAATCGGGACCGCATCGAGCCGCTCCGGCGCCGGAGCCTCAACCAGGGTCAGGTCTTCGAGCTGGTCTACGCGGATCTCTCGGACTCCAGCAGCCTGATGTCCGCGATGGCGCGAACTCGGCCGGACGAGGTGTACAACCTCGCGGCGCAGTCCCACGTGGGGATTTCGTTTCAGCAGCCCGAATACACGACCGATGTCGACGCCACTGGAACGCTTCGCCTCCTCGAGGCGATCTCCGCCAGCAAGTTGGAGAGCCGATTCTATCAGGCGTCGACCTCCGAGCTGTATGGAAAGGTGCGAGACGTGCCTCAGACGGAGGCTACGCCCTTCTATCCTAGGAGTCCCTACGCAGTGGCGAAGCTATACGCCTATTGGATCGTGAAGAACTACCGAGAGGCATACGGAATGCACGCCAGTAATGGCATTCTATTCAACCACGAGTCTCCGAGGCGTGGGGAGAACTTCGTCACGCGCAAGATCACCCTGGGACTCGCCCGCATGAAGGCGGGGCGCCAGTCGTCGCTGCAGCTCGGCAACCTGGATGCGAAGCGGGACTGGGGCTTTGCCGGGGATTACGTGGAGATGATGTGGATGATGCTCCAGCGGGACCGCCCCGACGATTTCGTGGTCGCCACCGGTGAGACGCACTCCGTGAGAGAATTCGTCGAGCGCGCCGCCGCGATCGCGGGCTACGAGCTCGAGTGGGAGGGCGAGGGCCCGAACGAGAGGGGGCGCGATCGCGCGAGCGGGGCCGTCATCGTCGAAGTGAACCCCACGTTCTACCGCCCAGCGGAGGTGGAGCTCCTCATCGGAGACCCCTCCAAAGCGCGAGACGAGCTCGGCTGGGCCCCCAAGGTCAAGTTCGAAGAGCTGGTCGAGATGATGATGGTCGCCGACCTGAAGGCGCAGAATGCGATCTGATGTGGGCAGAAGCGCGCGCCGAGCATCGTCGAGCTCCGCATCCGATGTGCCCGCTCCGCGCGTCGACTTGCAGGGCGTGCCCTTCGCCAAGGTCACCGAGCTCGAGTGCGTCGCGCACATCGCGAACGCGGCCGCGAGAGGTGAAGGAGGCTGGCTCGTGACCCCCAACCTCGAGATCCACCGCCAGTGTCGGAGTGATCGGGCGATCCGTGAGATGGTCGGCAGCGCGGATATGGTCGTGGCGGACGGAATGCCTCTCATCTGGGCCAGTCGATTGCAGGGTACGCCTCTGCCGGAGCGCGTCTGTGGCTCGAACGTCATCTTCAGCCTGAGCGCCGCGGCAGCCGAGCGGGGGCTCCGCGTGTTCTTGCTCGGCGGCGCGGACGACACTGCCGAGCGCACCGCCGCGCTGCTGCGGGAGCGGCACGGGACGGAGGTCGTCGGGGCCTACGGGCCTCCTTTCGGCTTCGAGAAGGAGCTCGAGGAGGTGGAGCGGATCCGCCGAATGATCCGCGACTCCCATCCTCATGTGGTCTTCTTTGGGTTGCCCTTTCCCAAGGGAGAGCACGTCCTCATGCGGATCCGCGACGCAGCCCCGAACGCATGGTGGTGCGGCGTCGGCGTGGCCTTCAGCTTCGTGTGCGGAGACGTGAGTCGGGCACCGCGCTGGATGCAGAGGTCGGGGCTGGAGTGGCTGCATCGCCTCCACCAAGAGCCGCGGCGGCTCTTTCGACGCTACGTCGTGGACGGTATCCCATATGTGTTTCCCCTCCTCGCTGGTTCGGTGATGGGCCGCTTTCGGCGGCGATGAGCCCTCGCGCATTCCACGGGGTCACATGACGGGCCGACGGAGGGCATTTGTCACCGGCGCGATGGGTCAGGATGGCTCCTTCTTGGTGGAGCTCCTGCTCGACAAGGGCTACGACATCGTCGCCCTCGACCTCGTCGACGGGGCGACGTCACACCCCGACCTCGTGTCGTCTTGGCGGGGACGACTCCGAAAGGGGCAGCGCCTCGAGACGGTGGGCGGCGATCTCGCGGACCGCGCCGAGCTGGGCCGGCTCGTCGCCGACGCGAGACCGAGTGAGGTCTACAATCTCGCGGCTCAGAGTCGGGTGCCGCGATCCTACGAGGAACCCGTCGCCACCATGGCGGTGAACGGACTGGGCGTCGTTCATCTGCTCGAAGCGGTCAAGGACCATTGCCCGGAGGCTCGCGTCTTTCAGGCGGCGAGCTCCGCGCTCTTCGGAACGGCTGAGGGGCGCGTCGACGAATCCACCCCGATGTCGCCCGGCTCGCCCTACGCGGCGTCCAAGCTCTACGCCTATCACATGGTGAGCATCTACCGCGATGCGTACGGGCTCGCCGCGAGCAACGGCATCCTCTTCAATCACGAGTCGGAGCGACGCCCGGAGGGGTTCGTGANNCCGGAGGGGTTCGTGACCCGCAAGATCACCCGCACCCTGGCACGTCTTCGCCTCGGACACCCGGGTGCGCTCACCCTGGGCAACCTCGACGCGCAGCGCGACTGGGGCTACGCGGGCGACTACGTGGACGCGATGTGGCGGATGCTCCAGCAGGACGAGCCCGACGACTACGTCATCGCCACCGGTGTGCTGCACAGCGTCCGGGAGCTCGTGGAGCACGCCGCGCGCACCCTCGACTTCTCCATCGTTTGGGAGGGAGAAGGGCTCGACGAGGTGGGCCGTGACGAAGCGACGGGGGCCGTCCTCGTGAGGATCGACCCTCGCTTTCACCGCCCGGTGCCGGAGGGCGCGGTATGGGGTGATGCGACGAAGGCGCGCGAGCGGCTCGGCTGGCAACCCACCGTCGACTTCGCGGCGCTCGTGCGGCGGATGGCACTGGCGGATCGCCACGAGGCGGCCTGGCCTCGGTCGGGGTGAGCCTTTTCCGCGAATCGCCGGCTCTTTCAGGTGCCCGGGGCTAGAGTCCGCACATGAGCGAATTCACGGGCGAATGTCTGTGCGGCGCGGTGCGCTATCGGATCGAGGCGGAGGCGCCCAAGGCGATGTACCTCTGCCACTGCACGCGGTGCCGGAAAGAGACCGGCTCGATCCACTGCGCGAACGTCTTCTTCCCGGACGGCCGGCTCACCTTCGAGCGGGGCGGGAAGCAGATCGGCCGCTTCGCGCTCGAGGGCACCCGGAAGAAGCGCTGGTTCTGCCAGACCTGCGGCAGCCCCGTACCCCGGCAGGACGTCAGCGGGATGATCGTGCTCCCCGCAGGGGGCCTGGACGACGGATCGGCGCTCACGCCGACGGCACACATCTTCCACGAGAGCCGCGCCGAGTGGGCGGACCGCGCGGGCGAGGCGCCGAAACACGAAGAGCTCCCCTGAGCCGGTCACCGGTCGCAGGCGGCGAGCCCGGACGGGCCGGCGGTGGCGAGGGCGCGCTCGGCGCGCGGCGAGCTCGCGGATGGCCTGGTCGACGGAGGGCGGCTGTGCACCCGCGAACGACCGGAGCGAGAGAACGAAGACGACGAGGGCGAGGCGCATGGCCGATGGACCACGGCCTCGGACCGGAGTTCCCGGCGTGCGCTACGCTCCCGGCGATGTCGGTTCGACGCATGGACAATGTCGGGATCGTGGTGGAGGACCTGGAGGCCGCCGCCGCTTCTTTCGGGAGCTCGGCCTGGAGCTCGAAGGGGAGACCACGGTCGAAGGTCGGTGGGTGGACCAGGTCATCGGCCTCGAGGGCGCCCGCGTCGACGTGGCGATGATGCGAACACCGGACGGTCGGAGCCGCCTCGAGCTGATGCGCTTCCAGCGGCCAGCGCCGGTGGCGAGCTCGCCGACGAACGCGCCGGCGAACACGTTGGGCCTTCGTCGTCTCATGTTCGCGGTCGACGACATCGCGGACGTCGTCGACCGCCTGCGCGCCCACGGAGCGGAGCTCGTGGGGGTGAAGCCGTCGCCGTCCCGGTCGAGAAGGACTCTAGACGGTGCTGGGATCCAGGGGAAGATCGCCCTTCAGAGGTGATTCGCGATCGCGTACCTTCGCGGGTGCATGGAGCTCTGGTGTGCGAACGCGACCGTCGCGCTGGGACACGTCCCCGGGTGCTCGGTCGCGGTCTATGTGGACGCCCCAAAGGCGCGGGACATCCGCATGCTGCGAAGGGCGACGGCCGAGCGCCGCAGGCGAGAGCCGGAGCTCGCGCTGGTGCACCTGAACGTGCTCCGGCTGGTGGAGATGCGGACGATGGACGCCGACGCCCGGGCCGAGACCGCGGCGTTCGTGAGCGAGACCAAGGACTTCACCCGGGCGCTCGCGACGCTGATGGAGGCCGAGGGGTTGATCGCCGGGATCCAGCGGAGTGTGCTCACGGGGATCCAGCTGCTGGCCCGGTCGCCCTTTCCGACCAAGGTCNNGCAGTGGACTGGCTGCGGGACCGCGCGCGCGATGCCGGGCTGGTGACGCCGCATCTCTTCGACGTCGAGGCGGCGATCGCGGCGCTCGAGACGGCAGCCCGCGAGAGCTGAAGCCCGCCGGGCGCCCTGCCGCGGGCCCAGCCGTCAGCGACGCCCGAGGGCTGACTTCGCAGTGTCGGCGAGCTCCCGTCGCAGCCGAAGGCGAACAGGAGAGCCGCGGAGATTCCCACGCACCGCATGGCGCGCAGGGTGCACCGAAACGTCGTTCGTCGCTCACGCTCCTCGAACAGATGTTCAGTCGCAGATGCCATTGGAGCGACAGCTCCCCGAGCAGCACTCCGAATCGGTGTCGCACCGCTCGCCGGTCATGAAACAGCAGCGCTGCGGTGTGCCTCCACACGTCACGTAGAGACCACTGCAACAGTCGGACTCTGCGTCGCAGACCTCCCCGATGGGCAGGCAAGCACACGAACCATCGGTGCAGCGGCCGGAGCAGCATTCGCCATCCGCGGCGCAGGAACGGCTCACTTCGTTGCAGCACCGGCCGCTTTCGCACTCGGTGGGGCCGCAGCAGTCGGTGGCGGTGCTGCAGGCGCCCGTCAGCTCGCGGCAGCAGCCGATGAAGGGGCCAGCGCAAGCGAGGAGAGGCTCGCCGCAGCACTCGTCGTCCGCGCTACAGCGGTCCCCGAGGCCGAGGCAGCAAGAGCCGGCGGTGCACGTTCCTCCGCCGCAGCAGTCACCGTCCGCGCTGCAGGTGCTGGTCAGTCCGCGACAGCACACGCCCCCCTCGCAGACGCCCCCGCAGCAGTCGCCGCCCGAGACGCAGGAGTCGCCCAGGTCCGAGCACTCGCCGCAGGTGCCGTCGCCCCGGCATAGACCGGAGCAGCAACTCGACGCGAATTCGCACTCCGCCCCCGCGCCGAGGCAGCACTCGCCACCCGAGCACTCGCCGCTGCAGCAACGCGAGCCATCGACACAGGGGTCACCGAGAAAGTCACAGGCCCCCGATTGGCAGATGCCGTCGACGCAGTTGTCGCAGTTCTCGGGACCCGTGCATCGATCTCCCTGGGCAGGTCGCCGACAGACGCCGTCCATGCAGAGGTTGCCGGTGCAGCACTCCTGGTCGCCCTCGCAGCTCAGGAACTCACGCCTGCATGTGCACAGGTTGTCCAGGCAGACGAGCCCCGCGCAGCACTCGTCGTCCGTGTTGCAGGGGGCGAGTTGGCCCTGGCAGATCTCGCACACCCCGCCGGTGCACTGGCTGAATCCGCCGCAGCAAGTGAGACCGTCATCCGCACAGGGGCCGCCCTTGGCCGAGCAGAATCTCGTGCACACGCCTCCTTCGCAGGAGAGCCCCACGCAGCACCCCGAGTCACAGGGCTCACCCTCGCCGGCACAGGCGTCGCTGCAGCGCCAGGGCGCCACGCTCACATCACAAAAGGACCCCTCGCAGCATTGAGCCGGGTCGATGCACGTGCCTCCGATGGGTTCGCAGGCATCGTCTGGAGCGCAGACGCCGTCGACGCATCCCGAAGAGCAGCATTGGAGCCCGTTGATGCACGGCGCGCCGACCGGTCGACATCCCATCGCGCACCGCCCCCCGGCGCACACGGTGTCGTCGGGACACTCCGCGTCGGCCCGGCAAGGGTCACCGAGGCCCTGGTCCCGGCACCGACCGCCGTCGCAGCGCGCCGAACAGCATTGGCGGTCATCCGTGCAGCTGGCACCACCCGGCTCGCAGCCGATGGGCGGAAGGCTGGCGTCTACCGAGGCATCGTCATCGCCACAACCGACGAAACCCGCCAGACAGACAAACAAGCATCTGAGCCGCCATCTCACCAACCGCACCCCGAACGATGGTACCTGATCACGCTGGAGGACGGCGGCCAAGAGGCGCACGGAGCCGGCGCGTGGGGTGGACCGAGCCGAGAAGTATCCACGACTCGGAGGCGGCCCGCGACGTGATCGCGCCGCTCGACCTCATGGAAGAGGACGTGCTCGACGACGCCAGGAGTGAGCTCCACGCCGCCGGGTCAGTCGACGCGGACCAAGTCCACGCTCTCGATCCCCAGCGCGGAGAGGTCGACCGTCAGGTAGTGGCGCTCGAGGCCATCGAAGCGCTCGCCGGGAGCGAGGCCACCTCCGCTGATGTAGGTGGGTACTCCTGCGAGCTCGTAGGCATAGTAGCTGTGCACGTGGCCGAAGAAGAGGGCGTCCACATCGCCGGCGGCCAGCCCTTCGAGCACGCTCGCGGCTTCGTTTCGGCTCCGGAAGGCGCCGGACCGGAGCCCCGCCACGTCGAGGAGTGGGATGTGGGTGACGAAGAGGTGGGTCTGGCCTACGTGCGCCGCGATCCAGGCGTCGAGGGTCTCGCGAAGGGTCGGGTCGATGGTCGCGTTGGACGAGTCGACCAACGAGTAGGCGACGCCGCGGTAGCGGAAGAAGGAGCTGAAGGGGCCGAAGAGGGCGTGCCAATTTTCGGGTCCGGGGACCTCGTGGTTGCCCACCGTCGAGTAGAAGGGCACCCGCAAGGCCTCGAGCTCCCGCTGGAAGCGCTCGAGCTCCTCCCAGCTCCCGACGTCGGTGAGGTCGCCGGTCGAGACCACGAAGCGGATGGTCGGGTCGGCGTTCATGCGTTCGAAGACGTCGCCGACGATGCCCACGCCCCCCTGGATGTCGCTGAGCACNNAGCACCACGCCGTCGACCGTGAGCTCGGCGTCGGGGAGCACGTTGTCGATCCTCAGTCGAAAGGGGGTGGCTGCGGGCTCCACCTCGAGGGTGATCACCGGCGCCGCTGCGCGAACGCGAGCGCCGTCGGCGCGGAGCTCCCGCACCGCCCCGAGGCCCCCATCGACGCGAAGCCGACTCCCCTCGACCTCGGCGCGGCCCACCTCGCGATCGAGCGCCACGTGGTGTTCCGAGGGGCGGAGACAGGCGCCGAGGAAGACCGCGATCAGAGCGACCCGTCTCATCGGTTCCCCCCCTCGGCCCGGAAGATCAGCGAGACCCCGGCGATCCAAGCGCTGCCGACGGTGAGCTGCCCCTCGAGGCCCCAGCGCGGCGCGGCGCCGAAGAAGCCACGGCCGCGGAGCTCGAGGAAGCCGACGTTGCCGGCCGCCACGCTGTTCATGCTGAGGCCCCCCTCGAGCCCATCCCGCCGGTGGTCGTAGGCGAAGAGGACTTCACCGGTGCGCCCGAGGTAGAGCCCGTAGCCGAGGCGCGTGAGCAGGAGCCCGCTCACGTCCTCGCCGACGTCGCCGCCAGTGGACTCGTAGCCGAAGCCCTGCAGCCCGAGGCCCACCTCGGCGAAGACGAAGCTCCCCACCAGCGCCGGCCCGACATCGGCCAGGTCCAGACGCCCAGCCAACGCCAGCTCCCCGGCGAGGGTCGCGAAGCCCTCGCCTCCGAAACGCTGCCAGGTCCCGGCGAGGCGCGCTTCGAGGGACGAGCCGCGGCCGGTGTCGCCGACCAGGCGCCGGGCGAAGCCCAGGCGCACGCGCTGCGTGTCCGTGTCCAGGGCGACCCAGCTCTCGGCCCAGAGCCTTTGGCGGCCGAGCCAGCCACGAAATGCCAGGTGGGCGAAGCTCCGATGCTCGAACTGTGGGTCGTGGACGTAGCGATAGCCGAGGGCGAGCTCCCAGGCCGCGTTCGTCGCCGGTCGCCCGCGGGCACGTCCCTGGGTGATGGCTCCGTAGACGTCGGCCAGCCAGCTCGCCACGAAGGTGCCCAGTCCCAACATGGCGACGACCGCCAAGGGGGCGATGGTTCGGCGTGAGGCGCCGGTGCGCCTCAAGCCGCTGCCGCCGGCGAGGAGCCCGACGAAGCCGGCGCCCTCGGCGAGGGCGAGGCGACGCCCGGTTCGGCGATGGCAAGCGGTGAAGGACGCGGCTCCGTGCACGACCGGCCCGGCCAGGAGCGCGACCGCCGGGGCGAGGCGGCGGCGCCACCGAGGACAGGGCGTCGGAGCGCTCAGCGCGAGCTCGGCGCCGGGCTCCCCCTGGGCACGTACCTCGGTGCTCACGCCGACCACCAGCGCCACGGCCAACATCGCCAGCCTCCCCCGCACCCCGTCGGGACGTCGCACTCGGCACCCTCGTTACTGCGACTCAGGTGGCGATTGGCTAGCCCCACCCGTGAGCTCCCCACTCAGCCGTCAGCCCACTCGAGGCGCCCCCTTCCAGCCGTCAGGCGCCCGAGCGCTGACTTCGCAGAAGAGCACGCCGCCGAATACCGGGACAGGCCTCAGTCGTTGCTCGAGGAGCGGCCGCGGATGGCGCGGCGGGTGAGCTCGCGGAGCTTGGGGCGCGCCTCGCGGGCGAGCGCGCTGCGGGGCCAGCGGTTGATCAGCCGGCGCAACGAGGCGCGGGCGGTGTCGATGTCGTCGAGCTCTTCGGCACAGAGGGCCAGCAGCCAGGTGGCGTCGTCCTGCAGGTCGCGGTCGATGTTCTGCTCGACCACCTGGCGCGCGTAGACCATGGCCTCGCTCTGCCGGTCGAGGCGCCGCAGCGCGCGGGCGAGGTGATACTTGACCGAGGGGATGTGGGCCGCCTCGTCCCGGAGGCGGATGGCCTCTTGGAAGCGCTCCGCCGCCTCGGCGTAGCGGCCGTTGCGCATCATCTCCAGGCCGTTCTGGTAGGCGGCCACGCTGAGATCGAGGCGGAAACGGTCGTAGGTGTCCCGGAAGAAGGCCGCCTCCGCCTGCGAGAGCTTCTCGCCGCGGACGTCGTCGTACTGGTCGACGACCTCCTGCCGCTGCTGCTGGCGGATCAGATCGTAGAAGGCCCCGGCCTTGGCCTCGGCGCGGGCGCGCTCCTCGGCCCGGCGGGTCTCCTCGGCGAGCTCCTCCTCGAGCTCGTCCACNNGGAGGCGAGCTTGAGGCCCGCGAAGGAGATCACCGCGACCACCACGAGGAAGACCCCGCCGTTCCAGTTGAAGCGCCGCTCGTAGCCGGCCTGCCGCTTGGCGATGGACTTGACGTCGGCGCCGAGCGAATTGACGAGGTTGTTCGTCTTGATCGTCAAGCCCCGGGACTCGATGATCTCGCGCTTGATCTCACGGATCTCCTCGTCGGCGTCGCGCATCGGAAGCATGCCCGTACCCTCCGAGAGCCGTCCAAGCAAGCCCCGGCGGACCCCCACGGGGAGCGGTTGACGGCCCGCCCCCCCTCTTTTACAAGCGGGCGTCGGGCTCAGGCGTCTTCGGGAAGAGCCCGGCGGCGCGCCCCCGAGATCGCTCGTGATTCGCCGACGACAAGCCCCCGTCCTGCTGCTCCTCTGCCTGCTGATGGCCTGCGCGGGACCGCTGCGCCTGCCGCTCAGCGGCCACGGCGACCACGGCTCCGTGCAGGGGCTGGTCACCGTCGAGCAGGTGGAGGGCGGCGACCGGCTGGTGACCGTCTCGGCGAGCGAGCTGCCGCCCCCGGCCCGGCTGAACCCCGATCTGCGGACTTATGTCGTCTGGTTCGAGCCGGGCGAAGGCGAGCCCATCCGGGCGGGCGAGCTCACCTACGAGCCCCAGTACCGCGAAGGGCGGCTGCACGCCGCCACCCCGCTGGAGCGCTTCCAGCTCGAGATCACCGCCGAGCGGAGCGGCGACGCCGCCACGCCGAGCGATCACGTCATCGTCACCCAATGGGTGGACGAAGGCTGAAAATTCACTAGGAGCGAGTCAGAGCCATGGCAGACACCACCGACCTCAAGAAGGGCTTCAAGATGCTCATCGACCGGACGCCCTTCGTCGTGGTCGAGAGCCAGTTCGTGAAGCCGGGCAAGGGACAGGCCTTCTTCCGGACCAAGCTGAAGAACATGCAGACCGGCGCGGTCATCGACCGGACCTTCAAGAGCGGCGAGAAGCTCGAGAAGGCGGACACCGAAGAGCGGGAGATGCAGTACCTCTACAAGGAGGGCGACCAGTTCGTCTTCATGGACAACGAGACGTACGACCAGATGCGCATCTCCGAGGAGCTGCTGGCGGAGAACATCCACTACCTCCTCGACAACATGAACATCGACGTGATGCTCTTCGAAGGGCGCCCCATCGGGATCACGCCGCCCAACTTCGTCGAGCTCGAGGTCACCGAGACCGAGCCGGGCTTCAAGGGCGACACCAGCTCGAACACCACCAAGCCGGCGACCTGCGAGACCGGCCTCGTGGTGAACGTGCCCCTCTTCGTCGAGGTCGGCGACAAGCTGAAGATCGACACGCGCAGCGGCGACTACGTCGAGCGCGTGAAGAGCTGAGCCCGCGCGGGGCGCCGTGAGCGAGAGCCCACGCTACCCGATCGACATCCTCCAGCGGCTTCGGCCGCCGGCGCCCGTGAAGCTCGGGGGCCGGGTCGTCAGCCTCGACGGGGCCACGGCGACGATCGAGGACATCACCGGCTCGGTCAGCGTCGAGTGCGACGTCCCGCCGCCCATCGGCGCGTGGGTCGTCGCCAGCGGCGAGTGGAACGGCGTCGCGGTGGTCGGCCACTGCGACGTGCTCACCGCGCCCGCTGGCGCCTTCCCCAAGACGGAGGGCGACTGGACCGCCTTCCAAGACGGGGGCGCGCGACGGATGGAGCGGCTTCGAGCGCGCGCCCGTGCGCGGCGCGCGGTCCGCGACTTCTTCGACGACCGGGCGTTCCTCGAGGTCGAGACGCCGGCGGCGGTGCCCTCCCCGGGCCTCGACCTGCACCTCGACGCCTTCCCCATCGCGGGCGAGCACCCGCCGCGCTGGCTGATCACCAGCCCCGAGTACCAGATGAAGCGGCTGCTCGCGGGCGGCGCGCCACGCATCTACCAGCTCGCGCGCTGCTGGCGGCGCGGCGAGCTCGGCGCGCTCCATGAGCCGGAGTTCACGATGCTCGAGTGGTATCGCGCCTTCGCCGGCTCGGACGAGGTGATGCGCGACACCGAGCACCTGGTCGCCCACGTCGCACGAACGATGCTCGACGGATCAACCGTGATCCCGGGCCGCGGCAGCCCCATCGACGTCGCCCCACCCTGGCAGCGCATGACCGTCGACGAGGCCTTTCGGACCTTCGCGAACGTCGCGGTCGCGGACGTGCTGCCGGACGAGGAGCGCTTCTTCCGCATCCTGGTGGACCAGGTGGAGCCGCAGCTCGGCCGCATGCGCCCGATCTTCCTCACCCACTGGCCGGCCTCGATGGCCTCGCTCGCTCGGCTGCACCAGGGCGACCCGAGCACCTGCGACCGCTTCGAGGCCTACGTGGCGGGCATCGAGCTCTGCAACGGCTTCGGCGAGCTGGTCGACCCGGTGGAGCAGCGGCGCCGCTTCGAGGCGGACCAACGGCGGCGAGAGGCGGAAGGCAAGATCGCCTACCCCATCGACGAGCGCTTCATCGGCGCCTTGGAGGAGGGCGTGCCTCCCTCGGGCGGCAACGCGCTGGGCTTCGACCGGCTGGTGATGCTCCTCCTCGGCGCCGAGAGCATCGGCGACGTGATGGCCTTCCCCAGCGAACGACTCTGAGCGCTATCCTTCGCGCGATGCGCAGCCCTCGCCGTGTCGGCCCCCTGCTCGCGCTGGTCGCGCTCGCGTNNGCGGGCCCGTGGTGTCGGCGACCTACGAGGTGCCGGCCACGGTCCCCGTGCGCTCCTTCCCGCGGGTCTACGTGAGCAGCGGCCACGACCCCCTCGAGATCACCATGGCCCAGGATCTTGTCTCGCACCTGCGGGAAGACCTGGAGGCCCAGCGGGTCGACCGGGACCGGCTCGAGCAGATGCGGGTCGCCGGCCAGATCCCGAACGCGACCCTGGTCGTGATGCTCGAGATGCACACCGAGCAAGGGGTGGACGTCGAGACGACCCAGCGCCCGGAGACGGTCTGCGGCCCCGGCGGCTGCTATCGACGGACCCGCTACGACAACTTCGACGTGCCCACCCTGAAGGCCACGACCACCGTGACCGTGTACGAGGGCCCGACCGCCCGGGTCCTGCAGCGGGCCACCCTCCAAGCGCGGGAGCGGGGCCGGACCTTCGACTCGATGCGCGCGCGGATTCTCGAACGCTTCACCGCGGACCTGAAGCGGCTCGTGGACGCCCGCTCGCAGCAGGTCCAGGTGCGCCTGTTGCAAGTCGACCTCCCCGGCGTCGCCGAAGCGCTGCAGCTGCTCGAGGGGGGCCGGTGGCGCAAGGGCCGGCTCGCCCTCGAGCGCGCGGCGCGCAGCGAAGCCGCCGGTGCCCTCGACCGCGGCGACCGCGCGCGGCTCTTCTACGACCTCGGCATCGCCCGTCGCTTCGACCCGGTGAGCGCCGAGCGCGATCCGGAGCGCCACTTCACCGCCGCCGAGGCGGCGCTGCGCGAAGCGATCGAGCTCGATCCCCGCCAGCGCTATGCGGATGCGTTGGCCCAGCTGCGGGAGCACCAGCGCGCCACCGCCGAGGTGCGCCGCCAGCGCGAGGCGACCGAGCGGAACTTCGCCCTCGAGCAGCAGCGGGACCCGAACGCGGAGGTGCCACCACCCCCGCCCGGATACGACGTGACGCCGCCGCCCGGGTGAGCCCCCGGCGGTCCGCCTTCGATGTCAGTCTTCGGGAATGTCGAGCCCTTCGAGCGAGGGGCTCTCGGTCCAGCGGTCCTTCTGCTCGTCGTAGGCTCCCGACCGCGCAACGGCACAGTCGAAGCAGAGCACGACGTCGTCCTTGATCGCGTAGACGCGGTCTTCCGGCGAGACCGTCGTGCCACAGCTGATGCAGAGGCTCTCGTCTTCGGACTCCGATCGATGCATGGGCTCCTCCTCCTGGGCTCGGAGCCCCAGCCCCCGAGGGTCGGGGACCGGACCTCGAGTTCGATCCTGTGTCTGTGTCCCTGGCGCGCTGCTGCAAGCCCCGGAGGGTGCGGCTCACTCGGGCTGGGCGGGGGATTCCGGAGCCGGATCGGTCGGCGATGAGGGGGCCGATTCGTCCGCCCCGCCGCTGCTCGCCGGCGAGGTCTCGGTGGTCGCCGGCGGCGGTTCGGTCGGGGCCACCACCACCGTCATCGCGCTCGCGGTCCGGCGCGCCGACCGACCTCGGGGCAGTCGGTTGAGGACGATCTTCGGTGGTGGGGGGGCATTCACGAAGCTCACCTCGTGGGAGATGTAGCCCGGGGCCTCCACGACCAAGCGGTGGGGGGTGCCATCGCGGAGCAGATCGAGCTCCAGCTGGCCGACCACCGGCTCCTGATCGTCGAGGCGAATGGTCGCGTCCTCGGGCTGGACCATCAGGGCCACGTGGAAGTGAGCACGCCGAGCCGGCAAGGGGACCTCGAATGGACCCCGGGGCGCCGCGGTCGGCGCGGTCGCCGGGCGCTCGCTGGACGCCGCCGGGGGCGCGGCGACGGGATCCGGCTCCGGATCCTCCGAGAGCCCCCAGACCAGCACGGCCCCCAACACCACCACCGAGAGCGCAGCGCCGACGATCCAAGGTCCCCGGCGACGGGCCGGTGTCTCCGAGGTCTTCACCGGCAGCGTGACCACCGGCGCGGGCGGCGCGCTCGATGCCACCGGCATGGGGGCGGTCTCCTTGGCTTCGACCCCGTCGGGGAGCCGACCGGGGCGGGGAATGGAGAGGCGGGGCGTGGAGATCGACGGGTCGCTGATGGGGGGCTCGGAGAGCGTGCCCCCGGCCGCCGCCTCGGTCGCCGCGGCGAAGGCCCGCTTGCCGGACGCGCTGGCGAAGGGCAGCAGCGCCTTGGCGAAGCTCTCGATGTCCTCGTAGCGATCGGCGGGGTCCGAGGAGAGCGCTCGCATGACGATCGCCTCGAGCTCCGGGGGGATGTCCGGCACGAGCGCCGACAGAGGCAAGAGCTCCCCCTCGGCCGCCTCCCGCACGATGCCCAGCACCGACTGCGCCCGGTAGGGGAGCGCGCCGGCGACCGCCTCGTAGAGAATCATCGCGGCCGAGAACTGGTCGGCGCGCGCGTCGATGTTCTGCTCCCCGCGCGCACGCTCCGGCGCCATGTAGTGCGGCGTCCCCAACACCGAGGACTGGGCGGATTCCCGCGCCGCCTCGAGCTCCGCGAGCGTCGAGATGCCGAAATCGACGAGCTTCGGTACGAGCCTGCCGCGGCGCGTCTTCGCCAAGAGGATGTTGTCCGGCTTCACGTCCTGGTGGACGACACCTTCGGTGTGCGCCTCGCCCAGGGCGACGAGAATCGGCAGCATCAGATCGGTGATCTGACTCACCGTCATCCGCAGGTGCGCTTCGAGGAGCGTCTGCAGCGACATGCCGCTGAGCAGCTCCATGACCAGGTAGACGTTGGAGCCGGTGTCGCCGACATCGGTGACCGACACCACGTTGGGGTGCTGGATCCGCGACGCGATCGTGCCCTCGTCGAGAAAGCGGCGCCGAACGTCGGGTCGCGCGGCGAGCTCGGGTCGGAGCACCTTGAGGGCGACTCGCTTGGAGAGGCCGACGTGCTCCGCTTCGTAGACGTCGGCCATGCCGCCAGCGCCCAGGTGCCTCAGCACCCGGTACCGACCGACCCGTGTCCCCTCAGCGAGCCTCCACGGGCTGTCCACCGCCTCTTGAGTCATTGCAATATTCCCGTATCACGAGAATGTAGAAAACGAACCTTTTTCACAAGTCCATATTCAGGGGCGGAGCGACGCGACCGCTCGGTCGATGGCGCACTTCGCCTCCACGGCCCCCGCGAGCCTGCGGTGGCCGCGTGTCAGCGCCAGACGGCGCCGTGGTCGATGGTGCTTCCTCCCCCGCCGCCCGGAAGCGCGAGCCGGGCCCGACTCGTGCGCTCGATGACCAGGAACGTGAGGGTGGCGAGGAGCAAGCGCAGCTCTTGCTCGTCGTTCATCGGCGCCAACCCGTCGAGCGCGAACTCGTTCTCCCAGAAGGACCGAAGCTGGCGCAGCCTCGCGATGGGCTCCTCCCCTCGACAGACGAGATAGGTGGGATTGAAGACGTAGCCGGCGAGCATGCCGAGAAGCGGAATGCGCCCGAAAGCGGCATCGACGAAGCGCACCCAGGGTCTCTCTTCCCGCAAGAGCCATTGCTCTTCGTCGGTGCCCCCATCGATGTCGTGTCGAACACGAAAGAGCGACTTCACTCCCCGACGACGCGATCGACCGATCACGCGTCCATCGGAGTCGATGAGCCGGTACGTCCCGGCGAAGTCGATGACGTCGTCGGTCTCGATTCTGCCCAGCGGGGATGTGCCCGTCTCATCGGTGCACACCTCCACCGCCACCTTCAGGTGCCACCATCGAAAGCGGGCCTGGGCGACTCGAGATCCAGCCGGGTCATGGACGTCGATCACGTGAGCGAGCGACCCCTTCCCAATCCCGATGCGGAGGGGGAACTGCACCCCGCGACGTGTAGCGGATCCCTCGTCGAATGTCATCGCAGCCTCATCGCAGGCTCGGACCGACTAGGGAAACCGTTCGTAGAGCTCGGTTTCGTACGAGAGCTCCCGATCGGATCGCTCGGCGCTCCCGACGACCAGCACCCGCCCGTCGGCAAGCGGTGTGGCGGTGTGGCCGACGCGACGCTCGAGCATGGGTGGGGCGTCGACGATCGCGCCGTCCTCCAGGACCAGGAAGCAATCGGCCTTCCAGTACTGGGCCGGGTCGATGGTGGTCGGCGAGCCTCCGCAGGCCAGGTGAAGGGTGGTTCCACCCAGCGGTGCGATGGCCGCGAGCGCGTAGTCGAGGGGCGTGTCGGTGGGGCTCGCGGTCGATGACCAAACGCCGCTGTCGGTGGCGCGAATCTCGCCGAGAGCGGCCAGGTAGTGGCCGTACCCCATGCCGATCCAAAGTCGTCCATCGGGGAGCACCGTGTCGAGCGGAGCGACGCGCCCCTCCGCGAGCAGCGGCTCCTCGGCCCACATTCCGGTGGACGGGTCGAATCGGTCGACGCGGCTCGACTCGTCGGCGAAGACCGAATTCCCCTCGCCGCCGGCGACCAGGACGCCGGCGCCACCCAGGCCGAGGGCGACCGCGAAGGCCCGGGCCGCCGAGAGCTCACCGGCAGGGGTCCAGGCGTCGAGCTCGGGATCGTAGATCTCCACCGAGGCGGTGGCCTCCCGGGGCCCGAAGACGTTCACGAGGCCCCCCGCGACCAAGACCTTGCCGTCTGGCAGCAAGGCTGCCACGTGTTGTCGGCGTCCCGTGGCCATGGGCGCGATCGGCGTCCACGAATCGGACACTGGATCGTAGATCTCGCCGCCGGTTCTGGCTTGGGCCTCCACGAGGCCGCCGACGAAGAGGACCCGGCCATCCGGCAGCAGCGTCGCGGTGTGCCCTTCGGGTGTCGAGCCGCTGGGGGCCACCGCAGCGAACTCACCGGTGGCCGGCTCGAAGACCTCCGGCGGCGCGGCTTCGCCACCATGAAAGAGGATGCGTCCGTCGGCGAGAACGGTCGCCGTGTGGAACTCGTGGTGACCCAGGGGCGATGGCCCGGCCGTCCAACGTCCGCAGCCGCCCGCGCCGTCCGGAAGCAGCTCGCCGGGGCAGGGGCCGGCATCCGGAGCGAGGGCGGCGTCAGCGCGCGCATCGATTGGACTCGCGTCGCTCGGACCCGCGTCGCTCGGACCCGCGGCGTCGTATTCCGAAGCATCGGGAGGTCCCGAAGGGGGCTCGTCTCCCCCGCAGCCAGCGCTGCAGATCAACATCATGCCCAAGCCCATCGCCGCCGCTCCGCGCGTCATGAAGAGCACCTCGGTGTTCGCATCAGTCTCTCTACAGCACATCTCGAATCGCATCGCTGGTCGATCCGCCAGCCGTGAAGCGGGCGACCCGCCCACGTTCGACGAGGCTTCCGACGTCGCCGACGTGAAGAGCTTCATCGAAGGAGACCGAGACCGGAGCCGCCCGCCCGATTCCGACTCCCACGAGTCGCTCAGTCGGTCCCCCGCTTCGCCTTTTCCCAGAGCTCGTCGCGGCCTTCGTCGTCCAGCTCGCGCAGCGACGTGCCCGCGTCCGCCGCGGCCAGCTCCGCGTGGCGGAAGCGCTTGGAGAAGCGGTCCAGACTGCCGCGGAGGGCCGACTCGGCGTCGACGCCGCGCTTGCGGCCCAGGCTCACCAGCGCGAAGAGCAGGTCGCCGAGCTCGGCTTCGAAGTCCGCGTCGCTCTCGGCGCGATCGAGCTCGGCGAGCTCTTCGTCCACCTTCGCGCGCACCGACTCGACATCCGGCCAGTCGTAGCCGACAGCGGCGGCCTTCTCGCCGACGCGGTAGGCACGCAGCAGCGCCGGCAGCGCGACGGGCACGCCGCCCAGCGCCCCGCGCTCGCGGACCCGGGCGCCCTTCTCGCGCGCCTTCTGCGCCTCCCAGCGGGCGATGGCCGCCTCGCCCTGCGCCGCGTCGAGCTCCTCGTCGCCGAAGACCCAGGGGTGGCGGCGGATCATCTTCTGCTCGATGCCGCCGACCACGTCGTCGACATCGAAGTCGCCAGCGCGCTCGGCCAGCGCCGACTGGAAGACGATCTGGAAGAGCAGGTCGCCGAGCTCTTCCTTCAGCGCCTTGGGCTCGCCCCCGTCGATGGCCTCGACCACCTCGAAGGCCTCCTCGAGGACGTAGGGGCGCAGGGTCTCGAGGGTCTGCTCCTTGTCCCAGGGGCAGCCGCCCGGACCGAGGAGGGTCTCCATGACCTCGACCAGAGCGGAGAGGGAAGCGCCCTTCGGCGCGGCGGCGTCGTCGCGGCTCATGGGCGAGGCGATAGCACGCCCGGCAGCTTCGGCGATCGGGGCAGATCCCGGAGCACCTCGGTCGGACGAGCGGCCCGACCGCGCCAGTTCGGGCGCGCGCTCGACGGCGTGCCCGGCAGGTTCTGGGGCCGGCGCTCGAGCCAGAGATCTTCGAGGGAGACCATCACCGCGCCCGCTTTGGAGCTCGCCATCTGGCCGAGCGCCGCCTCGAGCGCCAGGGCGGGCGACGCTTCCTCGGGAAGGCCGAGGTAGCGCAGCAACAGGCGCCGCTCTTCCACTCGCCGCTCCGCCGCGGCCGCCGCGGACTCCTCGTCGAGCAGCCCGATGGAGGCGAAGAGGCCGACGTCGTCGGCCAGCCACCAGGCGGCGAAGAGCGGCAGGTCGTGGGTGTTCAGCGAGGCCAGCGCTCCGGTCGGCACGGCGGCGCCGATGGGCCGCGGCTCGGGCTCGGCCATCTCGAGCTGCAGCACCCAGGTGCGCGCCAGCCCGCTGTCGTCCATGGCCTGCCGGACCTCGTCCGGGACGGTCCCCAGATCCTCGCCGACCACCGCGCACTCGTGGCGCGCACCGAGGAGCGTGAGGATCCCATAGAGCGACTCGCGCACCCACGCCGGGTGCTTCAGGTAGACGCCCTGCCCCGCCCCGGCGCCGGCGGGGATGCAGTAGATGCGGTGGAGCCAGGCGACGTGGTCCACCCGGAGGATCGTCGCCACCGCCATGTGATGGCTCAGGCAGCGACGGAGGTGGGCGAAGCCGTCCACGGCGGCCGCCTCGAGGTCCATCGGCGGGAAGCCCCAGTCCTGTCCGCCGCGAAAGAGCGAGTCCGGCGGGGCGCCGACGCTCAGCCCATGGAGGAAGCGCTCCGGGTGATGGCGTACGTCGAAGCCCATCCCGTGGGTGCCCAGCGGCAGGTCCAGCAAGAGCGGCCGCTCGACCCCGAGGATGGCCAGCCCTTCGCCGGCGAGCTTCTGCGCCCAGCCGAAGGCGCGCACGGCGGCCGGATCGGCCCCGCCCCGGAAGCGGGCGTAGGCCGCCCGCTCGGGATCGGCAGCGAGCCACTCGTCGACCGCGTCCGCATGCTCGGCGGCCTCGGCCACCAGCCCCGGCCAGGCCGCGGCCCACACGCGGTCCGGCTCGACGAAGCCCTCCGGCGGCGGCAGGTCCGCGAAGCGGGCGGCGACCAGCAGCTCGTCCCAACATTGCCGGCTGACCGGCGCGTAGGGGCTCGGCTCGTAGGCCACCGGCTGCCCGTCGACGACCGCCTCGGCGAGGAAGCGCGGCAGGAGCGGCAGGGTGGCGGTGAACGCGCCGCCGGCCGCGTGGACCTGGTCGGCCAGCCGAGCGAGGGCTCCGAGGTCGCCGTGCACCGGCGCCTGCGCGTCGTGGATGGCGTGCACCGGCGCGAAGAGCCCCCAGCCGGGTGGCAGCGGGAGCCCGCGCTCGGGCGCCAGCACGAAGGTGGCCCGGACCGGGCCGACCTCGATCGCCCAGACCCCGTCGACGAGGGTCGGCGGGAGCACCGGGCCGCCGGCCGGACCCACCGATGCGCGCCCGGCCCAGGGCTCGCCGGGCTCGCCGGGCAACGGCCGAAGCATCACCTCCAGCGACTCGCCGGGCTCCCAGCCGCCGCTCAGCGCGACGCCCTCCGCCGTGCGCCACGCCCGCTGGCAGGGCGTGAGCGGCCCGTGCTCGCGCGCCGGCCCCAGCCGCTCGAGGAGCGCCTCCAGGGAAGCTCGGGGCGCGGTCCGCGGTTGTCCCCACGCATCGATGGTGTCCACGAGCAGGCCCCGGGCGAGCGCCCGCTGGCGTAGGCTGACGGAAGCATCCGGCACGACGCGGGCGTATCATCGAAGGCCCGAGGGCGGTAGGAGACGGAAGAGCGAATGGCGCGAGGCGAATCCGAAGCGAAGCAGAGTCCCGGCGCGGCCGTCGCGATCTGGTCGGTCTTCGGCGTCGCCTGTCTCGCCGTCGCCTGGGTCGTCGTCCGGGTCAGCGGTGAGCCGGACGCCCCCGAGGACCCCTTCGGCACCGGCGAGCCCTACCCCGGCATCGAGGGCCCCTTGCGCACGCTGGGCACGCGCGGCTGCGGACTGAGCGGCGGGCCCCGCATGGGCGGCCCGGCGATGCCGGGACCCATGGACGCCAAGGAGCACCTGGAGCGGCGCGGCTACGTCGAGGCCGTCCCCTTCGGCGAGCCGCAGACGCTGCCGGCGAGCGTGCCGGCGGACGAGCTCGCCGGAGGCTGCGGCGTGGTGGCGGCGGTCGCGACCCCGAGCGGCTTCGTCGACCGCACCGAGGTCGGCAGCGAGAGCACCGTGCCCTGCGAGCACGGCGTGGTGCTCGCCCCGGTCTGCGGGGACCGGGCGGTCACGGTGCACGGCCACGGCGAGGCGCGACTCGCCATCTTCTCCATGCCCGGCATCGTCCCGAACGAAGCGCTCCCCGACGATCTGGTGCTGGCCCACGCCGAGGCGGTCACGCTGCTGGGCGCTGCCGGGTGGAGCCCGATGCCGGAGGCCATGAAGGGCTCGGTGACCGGCGGGCGCCTCGACGATCTGCCGGAGCATCCGAGCGGCGGCTGCGTGGCCTACGTGGTCGCGGGCCTGGGGATGGGTCACGTCAGCGGCTACTGGATGAGCCGAAGCGTCGGCAACGACCCCGCGCCCGACCGCTTCCTCACCGGCGCGGTGGTGTGCGAGCACGGGCGCCGCACCGAGCTCACCGGCTCGGTGGCCCCCGGCGCCAGCCCGGTCGTCGTCGCGCGGCCCTATCGCGTGGGCGGCGGCCCGAGCGTGCCGACGACGCGGCTCGCGGTCCCCCTCGATCTCCTCGGCGCCGGAGACCGCCTCCCGATGCCGCCCTCGCTGGAGGATCGGGGCGCGCCATGATTCCGGCACCGACCTTCGGTTGACGATCGGGCATGGGGCGCGGCATGGTCACGGCCGCGTCGCTCGCGAGCGCCATCCCCGCCATGGGCTACAAGAAGTCCGAGATCTCCCAAGCCCAGATCATCGAGGCGGCGATCCGCGTGCTCGCCCGCCAGGGCTACGCCCGAACCTCGCTGCTCGACATCGCCCGCGAGGCCGGGATGAGCAAGGGCGCGGTGCACTACCACTACCCGACCAAGGAGGCGCTCCTGCAGGTCGTGCTCGAGAGCGCGACCGACAAGGTGCAGGAGCAGACCATCGCCGCCTGGCAGACCGAGGCCACCCCCTTCGGCTCGCTGCGCAAGTCGCTCGAGACCCTCTGGGAGGTGCGGGCCGCGCGGACGCCGGAAGCGCTGGTGGTCGCCGATCTGCTCGCGCTGAGTCTCACCGACGAGTCGCTGCGGCCTCAGCTGGCCGAGTTCTACCGGCTCGCCGCGGCGCAGATCCGCGAGTATCTCGACAGCCACCTGGTGGCGCTCGGGCTCGAGCCGAAGATCTCGATGGACATCCTGCCGCGGCTGGTCATCGGCCTGCTCGATGGGCTGGTCATGCAGGCCTTCGTCGAGCCGGACGCGCTGAAGCCCGATGAGGTCGTGAGAGCCATCGAGACCATGGCGATGGGTCTCTTCGCGCCCGGCAACCGATGAGCCCGGCCTTCGACGCCTTCGACGCCATCCGTGGGCAGGATCACGCCGTCGAGGCGCTCCGCCGGGTGGTCGCCAAGAAGCGCATCGCGAGCGCCTACCTCTTCGAGGGCCCGAGCGGGGTCGGCAAGGAGAAGGCGGCCCTGGCCCTCGCCCGCGCGGTGATCGGCGAAGCGGCTTGGCCGCGCATCGAGTCGGGGGCGCACCCGGACGTGCGCATCTACCGGCCGCGCGACGAGGGCCACCGGAACATCCGGGTGGAGTTCCTGCGCGAGGAGGTGCTCCGCCACGCCGAGTACGCGCCCTTCGAGGGTACGCGCGCCTTCCTGATCTTCCCCGAGGCGGACGTCTCCTTCCCCGAGAACCACCCGGAGGCGGGGAACGCCCTGCTCAAGACCCTCGAGGAGCCGAAGCCGGGGGTGACCTTCCTGCTCCTGGCCGAGCGACCGCAGCGGCTGCTGCCGACCATCCGCTCGCGCTCGCAGCCGCTCCGCTTCCAGCGCCTCGACGGCTCGGTGGTGGAGGCGATCCTCGCCGAGCACGGCGTCGAGAAGGAGACCGCGGTGATCGCCGCGGCGCTCAGCGGCGGCCGGGCGGACAAGGCGCTGTGGCTGGCCGAGGAGGAGCGCGCGCAGCAGCTCTTCGAGCTGGCGATGCGCATCGACGAGGTCACCGATGGCCACCGGCCGGACGAGCTGGTGGACGTGGCCGACGAGCTGGCCAAGCAGGAGGATCTGCGGGCCGCCCTCGAGGGGCTCGGCGCCTACTACGCCGACCTGGCGCGAGCGGCCCTGGGTGTGCCCGACGGCGCGCTGGCCTTCCGCCACGAGGCGGGGCCGATCCGCCGTCGCGGCGAGCGCCTCGGGGCTCGGCGGGCAGCCGCGCGGGTCGAGCTGCTGACCGCGATCTTCGAGGACCTCGACGGCAACGCGAACAAGGGCGCGGCGATGGACTCGCTGATCTTCCGCCTTCGCACCGCTCGCTAGCCCGCCCGACGAGTGGGCACCTGCACGAGCGGACGCGATGGCGTAGGCTCGCCGGCCCATGGCTGAAGACCCCTCGAAGCGGCCGTTCTACGTCACGACGCCGATCTACTACGTCAACGACAAGCCCCACATCGGCCACGCCTATTCGACCGTGGCCAGCGACGTGTTGGCTCGCTACGCGCGGCTGCGAGGCCGGCCGACGCGCTTTCTGACCGGCACCGACGAGCACGGGCAGAAGATCCAGGAGAAGGCGCAGGAGCTCGGCGAGGATCCGAAGGCCTTCGTCGACCGGATGTCGCCGCCCTTCAAGGAGGCCTTCGAGCAGCTCGACTGCTCCTTCGACGACTACATCCGCACCACCGAGCCGCGGCACGAGTCGAAGGTGCAGGAGCTCTGGAAGACCCTCGAGGCGAAGGGGGACATCTACCTCGGCGAATACGAGGGCTGGTACTCGGTCTCCGACGAAGCCTTCATCACCGACACCGAGTACGAAGAGCTCGACGAGGTCACCAAGGCGAAGACCAAGCGGGTCAAGGAGTCGAGCTATTTCTTCAAGCTCAGCGAGTACACCGACCGGCTGCTGAAGTTCTACGAGGAGCACCCGGACTTCGTGCAGCCCCAGGGGCGCTTCAACGAGGTGAAGTCCTTCGTGAAGGGCGGCCTTCGAGATCTCTCCATTTCGCGCACCACCTTCTCGTGGGGCGTGCCGGTGCCCGGCGACGACCAGCACGTGATGTACGTCTGGCTCGACGCGCTGACCAACTACATCAGCGCCCTCGGCGGCCCGGCGAAGGAAGGAGAGTCGGACCTCTACGACACCTTCTGGGGCGAGGGCGCCCAGCAGATCCACATCGTGGGCAAGGACATCCTGCGCTTCCACGCGGTCTACTGGCCGGCCTTCCTGCTGAGCGCGGGCATCGAGCCGCCGACCCAGGTCTGGGCCCACGGCTGGCTGACCATCAACGGTCAGAAGATGAGCAAGCGCCTGGGGAACTTCATCCCGCCCAAGCCCCTGGTGGACGCCTTCGGGGTCGACGTCGTCCGCTACTACCTCATGCGCGAGGTCGGCTTCGGTCAGGACGGCGACTTCGCCCACAAGCACGTGCTCGGTCGCTACAACGGCGAGCTGGCCAACGGCCTCGGCAACCTGCTCAACCGCATGGTCACTTCCATCGTTCGCAAGCAGCTGGACGGCGAGGTGCCCGAGCCCGGCGAGCCGACCGAGGCGGAGAAGGCCATCCTCGCCACCGCCGAGCGAGTCTCGAAGGAGGCCGCCGAGCACCTCGACGCGGTGCAGCCGCACCGGGCGCTGGAGAAGATCTGGGAGCTGGTCGGCGAGACCAACCGCTACGTCGACCAGACCGCCCCCTGGGCCCTCGCCAAGGAGGGCAAGACCGAAGAGCTCGGCCGCGTCGCCTACACGGTGCTCGAGTCGCTCCGCTGGATCTCGGTGATGATCGCGCCCTTCATGCCCACCAAGGCCGCGGGCCTGCGCAAGCAGCTGGGCATCGAGGCGCTCGAGCCGGCGGTCGGCACCGACCAGTGGCCGCGCACCTGGGGCGTGCTGCAGCCCGGCACACAGACCGCACCCGGCGACCCCCTCTTCCCGCGGGTGCACCCGAAGGAGCAGAAGAAGATCTTCGCCTCCTTCGGCCTCGGCCCGGATGGCGAGCCCGCCGCGGCGGAGGAAGAGCCGAAGAAGGCCAAGAAGAAAAAGAAGAAGAAGGAAAAGCCGCTGCCCGAGGGCTGCATCGCCTTCGATCAGTTCCTCGCGGTCGAGCTCAAGGTCGGTCTGGTGAAGAGCGCCGAGCCGGTCGAGGGCAGCGACAAGCTGCTCCGGCTGGAGATCGATCTGGCCGAGGAGAAGCCCCGACAGGTGCTCGCCGGCATCCGCGCCCACTACGCGCCGGGCGACCTCGTCGGCAAGCGAGTGATCGTGGTCGCCAACCTCGCGCCGCGGAAGATCTTCGGCCTCGAGTCGCAGGGCATGGTCCTCGCCGCCTCGACCGACGACGCCTTCAGCGTGCTGACGGTCGAAGCGGAGATCACGCCCGGCACCCGCGTCAGTTGAGCCCGCTCGGCCCCCACGAAGACGCCCCTGGTCACCCCGCCGCTTCGCAGGCCGAAGCGCAGATGCCTGAAGCAGAGATCGATTATCTTCGGTCCAGGGTAGACGTGAGCGAAGAAGAATCGCGGAAGCAGCTGCTCGAGGAGGTTCGGCGGCTACGGCGCAGGGTGGAGGCGAAGGAGGAGCACTGGCGCCTCTTCTCGTTGGCGACCACCAATCTCCTGTGGAACTGGGACTTCACGAACGACACGGTCGAGCGAAGCGTCGGCTTCGAGAGGGCCTTCGGCTATTCCCGCGGCGAGGTCCTGCCGGGCATCGATTGGTGGGTGGACCGCCTCCATCCGGACGACCGGGACCGTGTGCTGGCGGTGTTCGGCGCCGCCCGCGACGCTGGCCGGGAGCGCTGCACCTACGAGTATCGGTTTCGCCGGCGCGATGGGACCTTCGCCCACATCAGCGACAACGTCTTCCTCCTCTACGACCCATCCGGTCGTCCGGTGCGTGCGCTCGGCGCGATGACGGACATCAGCGAGCGCGTGCGCATGGAGACCGCGCTGCGGGAGAGCGAAGAGCGATTCCGGAGCGTCCTCGGTAGTCCGGGGCGCGTGGCGGGTCCGCGAAGCCAGCTCTTCATCGACACCGAGGACGCCCTTCGCCTCTCGACCGCCATCCTCTCCACCCTCGCTCAGGGGGTCGTCCTCGTCCGACCGGAAGACCAGACCATCGCCTTCACCAATCCGCGCTTCGAGGAGCTCTTCGGATACGGTCCGGGCGAGCTCGTGGGCCGGCCCATCAGCGTCGTCAACGCCCCCGGAAGCACATCCCCCGAGCAGGTCGCCGACGGAATCGTCGCGGCCCTCGAGCGGGACGGTGTGTGGACCGGGGAGGTGCAGAACATCACCAAGGATGGGCGCACCTTTTGGTGCAGCGCCTCCGTCTCGCCCCTCCAGACCGCGGAGTTCGGCAAGGTGTTCGTCTCGGTGCACACCGACATCACCGAACAGAAGGAGAGCGCCGAGCGCCGGAGGCGGATCACGGAGGAGCTCGATCACCGGGTCAAGAACAACCTGGCCTCGATCATCGGCTTGGCGACGCAAACGGCGCGTCGTGCGGAGACCATCGAGGAGTTCCTCGAGGGCTTCGTCCCGCGGCTGCGCGCCATGGCCCGGGTGCACGAGGCGCTCGCCAGCGAGGGCTGGGGCGAGCTCGACCTCCGCGAGCTCGTGGACGACACGGTCCGAGTCTCGGCCGTGGTGGACGGGCAAGTCTCGACGAAGGGGCCCGCATGCAAGCTGAGCCCCTCCGAAGCGGCGGCATTCGGGGCGGTCCTGCACGAGCTGACCACCAACGCGGTCAAGCATGGGGCGCTCTCGTCTCCGTCGGGACATGTCTCCATCGACTGGAGGCTCGACGGCGCCGACTTCGTCCTCGCGTGGAGTGAGCGCGGAGGGCCTACCGTGTCGGCTTCGCCGACGACCGGCTTCGGGCTCACGCTCGTTCGCGGACTGGTGGAACACGAGCTCGGGGGCGAGGTGAGCTCCGACTTCTCGCCGCAAGGCGTCCAGCATTCGATCACGTTTCGCCGGTCCTCGTAGCCCGTCTCTTCGCCGCGAAGGGGTTCGGCTGGGGTTCGTCACGCGTCGTCTGCCCTCGGGGGTTGACGGCGAGGTGCCCACGCGGAGAGATCGGACGGATCCCGCGAGCACGACGCTCGCTTCACTCAGCGCAAGGAGACAGCCATGGGATTTGCCCCTTCCGACATGAAGCTCACCTCGTCCGCGTTCGACGCGCACGGTCCCATCCCCGCCAAGCACACCGGTGAGGGTGACGACGTCTCGCCGGCGCTCGCCTGGACCGACCCGCCCGAGGGCACCAAGAGCCTGGCCGTCATCTGCCACGACCCGGACGCACCGCTCGTGCAGAAGGGGACCTACGGCTACGTGCATTGGGTGCTCTACGACCTCCCGGCCGACACCCGGAGCCTGGACGAGGGCACCGACGTGGGCACCGCCGGCAAGAACGACTTCGGCAACACGAGCTACGGCGGCCCGATGCCCCCCGAGGGCCATGGCGTCCACCACTACTACTTCTGGGTCATGGCCTTCGACGCCGAGCTGAGCCTGGACCCGGGGCTGACCCTCTGGGAGTTCCTCGCCAAGAGCGAGCCCCACCTGATCGGCATGAACCGGCTGATCGGGACCTACCAGCGCGGCTAGACCGGCTGACGGGCCGGCGGTGGGCGTTTCGGCGCTCGACCTGCTAAGTCGTCGCCGTGCTCCTGCCGCCCTTGCCCCCCAATTTCGACGCCGCCCTCCGCGACGTGGAGGCGCGCGACGGCAAATTCCGTCTCGCCGCCGCCCATCGCCTCGCCACCGCGCCCGAGGGGCGGGAGGGCGACGCCTGTCGCGGGCTGGTGGTCCTGGCCAACGACGAGCTGGGGCCCATCCGAGCGACCGCGCTCCGCTCCCTGGAGACCCTCGGCGAGGCCGCTGGGCTCGCGGTGGCCAAGAAGCGGATGGACGACGAGCACGACGCGGCCCGGCAGGCCGCGCTGCGTGCCGCGGCGGCCATCGACGAGGGGGCCCTCGAGTGGCTACCGGCGGTGGTCAAGGAAGACCCGCGCCCCGAGATGCGGGCCCAGGCGGTGCTCGCGGTGGCCGAGCTCGGGGGCACCGAGCAGGCCAGCCCCGTGCTCCGGCGCGCCCTCTGCGACGACGACTCGCGCGTCCGCGGTGCCGCCGCGGTGGCCGTCGGCGAGCTCGGCCTCGACATGATGGACGACATGCTCGCCGATCTCCTCGACGACGAGCCGGAGGTCGCCTTCCCCGCCGCGGTCTCGCTGGCGGAGCTGGGCGACAACCGCGGGGAGCCGGTGCTCATCGCCGCCCTCCGCGACCGCGAGGCCGGCCTCGACGCCGCCGAGGCGCTCGGGGAGATCGCGACCGAAGAAGGACTGGAAGCGCTCGCATACACGGCGCAGCGCACCTTCGCGCCGCTGCTGCTCAAGGCGGCCGCCGGCGCCGCCCTCGCCCGCCGCGGCGACGCGCGTGGCGAAGATGCCCTCGAACGGGTGCTCACCGCTTGGCGCGCCGATGGCCGCGACTACGCGGTGCACGCCGTGGGCGAGCTCGGTCTCGAGGGCCTCGTCCCGAAGCTCGTGCGCCTGGCCCAACGGCTCCGCGGCGCCGACCCGCGCGTCCTCGCCGACGCCCTCGAGCGCTTCGCCGACGAGCGGGAGGACGCCCTGAGCGCTCTCGGCTCGCTGCGGGAGAAGCACGCGCACGTCGCCTGAGCCGCCGCGCACTTGGGGACGCTCTCGAGTACAGTACTCGAGAGCGTCCCCGCTGTTCGTCACGCACCGAGCTCCGACTCCGATCCCATGACTCTTCGACTCTTCGACACCCATTGCCACCTCGACGATCGCCGACTCCACGGCAGGCTGGACGAAGTGCTGGCCAACGCCGCCGAGGCCGGCGTCGAGCGGATGACCACCATCGGCTGCGCCCGGGACATCGAGGGACTCGACAGCGCGCCCGCGCTGGCGCGCCGCTTCGAGCACGTCAGCTGCACCGTCGGGGTCCACCCCCACGACGCCAGCGCCCTGGACGACGCGCTCTTCGCCGCCCTCGAGGAGAAGGCCGCCGCGCCCGAGGTCGTCGCCGTCGGCGAGATGGGCCTCGACTTCCACTACGACAACAGCCCCCGCGATGCTCAGCGGGAGGCCTTCCGGCGGCAGATCGATCTCGCCAAGCGGCTGGGCAAGCCCATCGTGGTCCACACCCGCGAGGCGCCGGAGGAGACGCTGGCCATCCTCCGCGAGGAGGACGCCCGCGACGTCGGCGGGATCATCCACTGCTTCAGCGAGGACGCGCCCTTCGCCAAGGCCGCCCTGGACATGGGCTTCGTGGCCAGCTTCAGCGGCATCGTGACCTTCAAGCGCTCCCACGCGATCCAGGAGGCCGCCAAGCAGCAGCCGGCGGACATGCTCCTGGTGGAGACCGACGCGCCCTACCTGGCGCCGGTGCCCAAGCGCGGAAAGACCAATGAACCCGCGTATGTGGAGCACACCGCACGCTTCGTCGCCGAGCTCCGTGGCGAGGACCCCGAGGCGTTGGCGGAACGGGCCTTCGCCAATTCGCTGCGGGTCTTCGGGCTGGGCCCGGCAAGTTCTGCTTGACGCGGAAGGGCCCCCAGCTACCCTTCGCTCCCTTTCGGCCGCCCGGGAATTGTCCGGCGGACCTTTTCCCCACGCATTACGCACCCTTTCCTCGCATTTCGCGGAGAGCATCGTGAACACGAATCTCGGCCTCATCGGCAAGAAGCTCGGCAACACCCAGATTTTCACGGAGGACGGCGAAGTCCAACGTGTGACCGTCGTGGAGGCCGGCCCCTGCGTCGTTCTCGCCAAGCGCAACCAGGACAAGCACGGCTACTCGGCCCTCCAGCTCGGCTTCGGCGAGCGCAAGGCCAAGGGCGTGAACAAGCCCCGCGCCGGCTACCTGAAGAAGGTCGGCGTCGAGACCCCGCCCGAGGCGATCAAGGAGATCCGCCTGCCGCAGGAGATCGTGGACGGCTACGAGGTCGGCCAGACCATCTCCGCCGCCGACGTCTTCAGCGAGGGCCAGTTCGTCGACGTGAGCGCCAAGAGCAAGGGCCGCGGCTACACCGGTGTCATGAAGCGGCACAACTTCTCCGGCTACAAGGCCAGCCACGGTGCCCACGAGTACCAGCGGCACGGCGGCTCCATCGGTATGAACATGACCCCCGGTCGTGTCTTCAAGGGCAAGAAGATGGCCGGCCAGCACGGCAACAAGAAGGTCACCATCCTCAACCTGAAGGTGGCCAAGGTCCTCGCGGAAGAGGGCCTCGTCCTCGTCGAGGGCAGCGTCCCCGGCGCCCGGGGCGGCATCGTGACCCTCCGCGGCGCGGTGAAGAAGGCCGGCAAGAAGGCCAGCTGAGGAGACCCGAGTTCGTGATTCTGAACACGACCTCGGCGGTCCCCAACGCTCCGCTCCGCGCCCGAGCGCCTCGAATGGCCTCCAGGCCGTCCTTCGTTGCCGCGGATCACGAATCGAAACGCTGGATGCCTCGACCGATCTCGTATCCAGAATCACGAACTCGGGTCTGATGGCGCGACGTCGACGTCGACAGCGCCGCCAGGATTCCTTCGGAAAACGAGCGCGCCGGGAGGGTTTCCCGGCGCGTTCCGTTTACAAGCTCGAGGAGATCGACCGGCGGATGCGCCTGCTCCGCCGCGGCATGCGGGTGCTCGATCTCGGCGCGGCCCCCGGTAGCTGGACCCTCTACGCCGCCAAGAAGGTCGACCGCGAGGGCAAGGTCGTGTCCATCGACCTGAAGCCGCACGAAGGCGCGATGCCGCCGAACGTCGACTTCCGCGTCGCCGACATCCGGGAGGTCGACGTCGAGAGCCTCGGCGGCGAGTTCGATCTGGTGCTCAGCGACATGGCCCCGAAGACCTCCGGTCAGCGGAACGCCGACCAATACCGGAGCTACGAGCTCTTCTGTGCCGCCGTCGACGTCGCGGAGCGCGTGCTGGTGCCCGGCGGGACCTTCGTGGGAAAGATCTTCCAGGGCGCGGAGTTCGAGGACGCCCGCAAGCGGCTGCGCGAGGTCTTCGCCAAGGAGAAGATCGTCCGGCCCAAGGCCACCCGGGACGAGAGCTACGAGCTCTTCCTCTGTGGCATCGACCGCCGGGCGCCGTCCGACGCGGACTGAGCGGCTCGCGGAGAAAAGTCCCGGCCAACGCTCCACGACATTGGAGACCGGGCGGGCCGGTGGTGTAAAACACCCCATGCGTCGCCCGCCCGAGACGCGCTCGCGGCGAGCCCTCCACGGAGCGCTCCTGACGCTCCTCCTCGCGAGCGGCGCGTGCGACGGCACCCGCGAGGCTGCCACCGACAGCCACGAGGACACGGTCCAGCGGGCGCCGGACGCCGGTATCGCGCCGTCGCCATCCGAGCCCGAGCTCTCGGAGGAAGCGCTCCTCCGGCGGGACATCGAGCACTTGGAGGCGCTGATCGCGGGCGAGCTGCCCGACGGGGTGGAGCCCCGCGGGCTCTTCGCGGTGGATCTCTCGGACCCGGAGGCCTGCGCCGACCGGGTGGCGTCGCTGCGCCGCTCGCTCGGGGCCGAGCCCCCGTCCCACGAAGGGGAGCCGAGCGAAGGCGCGGACGTTCCGCCCGACGGTGGTTTCGTCGGCGATGGCGGCCTGGCCGAGCCCGAGCGCGTGGATGGCGGGGTGCCCGACGCCGGGCCGGCGGTCGCACCGGCGCCCGCCATGGGCACCGGCGACGGGGGCGTCGTCCGATCCGATGGTGGCGTCCCCGACGCGGGCGTGGACGGGGGGCCGCCCGAGCCGACGACCGAACCCGCCACGCGCGACGAGCTTCGTCGGCGGCGAGACGAGCTGCGCCTCCGCTTCCTCGAGCTCCCCGCCGACCAGCGCGCGAGCCGACTGGCGGCCGTCGAGGCCAATCGCGCCCTCCTCCGCCACGCGGAGGAAGCCCGGGCGACGGAGGAGGCCGCGGAGGTCGAGCTCCGTGCGGCCGAGGCCGAGCGGGCCGAGGCCTCGGCCCGCGCCGCGGAGGCGTCGTCGCTCACCGAGCAGGCGCAGGAGGCCCGCCGCGCGCAGGTGGCCAGCGTGCGAGCCGCGGTGGCGGAGGCCCTCGCCGTCGCCGCCGCCTCGCGACGGGAGGACGCGGAGCGGGAGCGAGAGCGGCTCGGGCGGGTGCACGCGATCGCGAACGCCCTGCACGATGACCCGAGCCCCGAGGTGGCCGAAGCGCTCTACGACGAGCTGATTCAGCTGCTCGTCGCCACCCGGCGCTCGCTGCGCGAGGCGCTGGCCGACCAGCCCCAGACGCTGCCCACCATCGAACCGGACCCCACCGACGACGCGGAGACCGCCATCGCCGTCACCGCGGTGCGGACCCGCCGGGCGGAGGCCGAGCAGGCGCTGGACCGACTGGCCTGGGCCCACGTGGAGGCGCTCGCCGACGCGCTCCACGAGGGGAACGTGCTGCGCCTCGAGCTGCTGGACCTCCTGCCGGCGGATCGCCGCTCGTCGCTCCTCGGCTTGACGAGCTCCGAAGGGCGGAAGCAGCTCCTGCGGGAAGCCCATCAGCTCGAGCTCATGAGCCGCTTCGGCGCCCGCCACGTGGTACGCACCGCGCCGGGCTGGCCCGCCGCGGTGCTCGACCTGGCGCGCCAACCGCACGCCCGACGCGACCTGCTCCTGCTGGTGATGCTCCTGATGGTCGTGGTCGTGGTGTACCGACGACGGGTGGCGCTCGTCGATTCCGTGGAGGAGTGGGCCACCGCCAAGGCGGAATCGCGGCGCGTCCGGCGGGTCCTCTTCGCCTGGTTCGCCCGCGTTCGCGCCGCCGCGAGCCCGCTGGTGCTCCTCGCCGGCGCCGCCCTCGCGGCGCAGCTGCTGCTCGACATTCGGGAGGCGCCGGAGGTGCTGCTCCTCCGGACGCTCGTGCTGGCCTTTCTGACCTACCGGCTCTTCGTTCGCCTGCTGCATCACGAGCTGACCCACGGACCGCTCCGACGGTTCGGTCGCCGACGAGTGCGGGTGCTCGTGCCGACGGCACGCTCGGAGCGCATCCGAGTGGACGTCCGGCGGGTCGGACGCTTCCTCCTCGCCGTCGTGGCCGTCCTCGGCGCGGCCCGCTGGATCGTCGGCAAGGGCACCCTCTACGCGCAGCTGGTGCGGCTGATGATCGTCGCCGGCGTGATCCTCCTCTACGTGCTCCTGCGCCGTTGGCGGGACGAAATCGCTCGCCGCTACGCCGTCGGCCATCCGCAGGGGCGGATCAAGAAGCAGATCGAAGGCGCCACGGGCGTGAAGCTCGACCTCTTCGCGGCCATCGCCGCCGTCGAGATGGGGGCCGAACGAGTGGCCGAGGCTGGGCGCGGACTGCTCCTGCGCTTCACCGCCGGCCGGCGGGCGATGGCGATGCTCTCCCGCCGCCGACTCGAGAAGGGGAAGGGAGAGGAAGAGGGCGCCGGCGACGAGGAGGTCAAGCCGGAGCGACGGGTCGCGACCGCCTTCCCGCTCGGCGCGGTCGACCCGAAGGACTGCCTGCAGCGCTTCCCGGAGCTCGACGCCATCGCCGAGCTGGTCGAACGCACGAAGGCAGGCGGCCGCGGCGCCGCGGTCGCGCTCATCGGCGAAGCCGGGATGGGCAAGACGACCTGGCTGCGAAACCTCGCGGCGAAGGTCGGCGGCGAGCCGAGGATGCTGGACGCGCCGCCATCGGCCTACGACCGCTCCATCTTCTGCCGGTGGCTCAGCGAGCAGCTGGGGCTCCCGACGACCGACTCGCCCGCGGGCATCGCGGAAGCCCTCGTCGAGTCCGAAGAGAGCGGGCTGATCTGCGTCGACTGCGGCGAGAACCTCTTCCTCCGGCGCATCGGCGGCACGGAGGGGTTCCGCGCGCTCGCGGAGATCGCCGGCCGCACCCAGGAGCGGCTGGTGTGGGTCTGCGCCTTCTCCGAGAACGGCTGGCGCTACCTCCGGGCCGCGGAGGCCGGCCAGAACCTCTTCAGCCGGTTGGTCGAGCTTCGCGGCTGGCCCGAGGAAGAGGTGGCCGAGCTCGTCGAGTCGCGGATGCGTCGCGCGGGGCTGACCCTCGACTTCTCCGGGCTGCTCGAGGGCACCGCCGCCGAGGCCGCCCTCGCCGGCCCGGCGCGTCAGCGAGCGCTCGAGCGCGCGCGGGAGGAATACTTCCGCCTCCTGTGGGACGCGACGGATGGGAACCCACGCCTGGTCTCCCACTTCTGGCTGCGCTCGCTCCAGCGGGACGAGGAGTCGCGGCGGTTGATCGTTCGCCTCTTCGACACGCCCGACCCGGCGACCCTCGACGCCCTCCACGACGAGTCGCGCTTCCTGCTCGCGGCGGTCGTCGTCCACGAGGATCTCTCCGCCGGCGAGGCGGCGATGGTCCTCCGCTGGCCGGTGGCGCGCTGCGCCGCCCTCCTCGACACCCTCGCCGCTCGCGGCTTCCTCTCCGAGGACGCGGACCGGCCCGGGCGCTTCCGCATCCACGTCCACTACTTCCGATCCATCCTCCGCCACCTCCGGCGCCGCCGGCTCCTCCCGCCCGCCTGACGCACCATGAACGAGAACCCCTCCGAGCTGCTCCGATTCCTGCGCATCGATGGTGTCGTCCCGGCGATCCTCGTGCTCATCGCCGCGTGGGCCGCCGCCGGCTTCCTGACGCGCACCTTCGGCCGGCTGAGCGAGCGCTTCCCCGACCGGCGACTGTTGCTCAGCCAGTCCAAGGCGATCCTGCGGCTGGTGGTCTTCGCCATCGGCATCGGCATCGCCGTCAGCCTGCTCTTCCGCCTGAGCAACGAAGCGCTGCTGGCCCTCGGCGGCACCATCGCCGTCGCGGTCGGCTTCGCCTTCAAGGATCTGATGGCCTCGATGATCGCCGGGATCATCATCCTCATCGACCGCCCCTTCCAGGTCGGCGACCGGGTGACCTTCGGCGGCTACTACGGGGAGATCGTCGAGATCGGCCTGCGCACCGTCCGGCTGGTGACCCTCGACGACAGCCTGATCACGATCCCGAACAACAAGTTCCTCACCGATCCGGTCTCGAGCGGCAACGCCGGCGCCCTGGACATGCTGGTGCAGGTCGATTTCCACATCGGCCTCGACCAGGACCTGGCGCTCGCCAAGCGGCTCGTTGGCGAGGCGCTCACGGCCAGCCGCTTCGCCTACCTCGAGAAGCCCTGGACCGTGGTGGTCAGCCCGGTCGTCCTCGGGACGATGCCCGCCCTGCGGCTGCGGGCGAAGGTCTACGTGCTCGACGTGAAGTACGAGAAGGCCCTCGAGACCGACGTGACCGAGCAGGTCATCGGCGCCTTCGCCGACCGCGGCATCCAGCCGCCGGCGCTCCTGCACCAGCCGCTGGCGGAAGAAGCGACCGCCTGATCAGCGCGCCTGGCGCGCGGCGGCCAGGTGCTGACGCACCCGCTCGGCGTGCTGCCCCTGCGGCTCGAGCTCGAGGTAACGCTCGAAGTGGCCGATGGCCTCGTCGTAGGCGCCACGGGCGGCCTGCATGCTGCCGAGCAGGTAGTGGGCCGTCGCGTAGGTCGGCTCCCGCCGGAGCGCGCGCTCCAGGGTCTGCTCGGCCGCCGCACGGTCGCCGCCCGCCCGCTGCGCCAGCGCCAGCTCGGCGAGCACCGCGGGGGTCGGGTCCTCCATGGTGTCGACGAGCATCTCCATCGCCCGGGCCGCGCCATCGGGATGGCCCGCGCGCCTCAGACCGTTGCCGATCGCCTGCAGCGCCGCCGGATTGCCGCGGGCGTGCTGCAAGCCCCGCCGGAGCTCGAGCGCGGCCGCCGACTCCTCGCCGTTGCGCAGCAACAGGAGACCGAGGTTGGCGCGCACCATGGGATCGTTCGGGGTGAGCTGCACCGCCTGTCGATAGGCCTCCTCGGCGCCTCGGTCGTCCCCGCTCTCCTCGAGGGCCAGAGCGAGGTTCATCCAGCCCTCGGCCATCCCCGGCTCGAGCTCGACCGCCCGCCGCAGCACCGGCACCGCCTCCGAGCCGCGCTCCTGGTCGCGCAGCAGCAGGCCGAGGTTGTTCAGCGCCTCGGCGAAGTCGGGGTCGATGGCGATCGCCGCGCGGTACGCGGCCTCCGCGCCGTCGTAGTCGTTGGCCAGCTCGAGGGCGAGGCCGAGGTCGAGCTGGGCGCGGGGGTCCTGCGGGTCGGCGGCCACCGCCTCGCGGAAGATCGCCGTCGCCTCCTCCAGCTCGCCGCGGGAGAGCGCGGCCTCGCCGCGCGCGACGAGCTCACTGGCCTCGTGCCGCGGGGCCTCCTGGGCCGCGGCCTCGTCCGGGAACATGATCGCTTCGTCGCCGGAGGTGTCTTCGGGCTCTTCCTCCTTCGGCGGGCAGCCGAAGAGACCGAGGGAGAGAGCGATGAGGAAGGGGACGAACGGAGCGCGCGCCATGGCGCGCACTCTACTGAATCCGTCGCTCAGGTGCTCTCGAGACGTTCGGTGAGCAGCCGCGCCAGTCCCTGGAGCCGCTCCGGATCGCGGACCTTCTCGCCGGCCTCGGCGTCCTGCACGTAGAAGACGTCGGTGACCCGGTCACCCTCGGTGGTGATCTTCGAGAGGGCGATCGTCATCCCCTGCTCGTGAAGGGTGCGCGCGATGGTGTAGAGCACGCCGGCTCGGTCGCGGGTGAGCACGTCGACCACGGTGAAACCGGGGGAGGCCTCGTTGTCGATGCGGACGTCGGTGGAGACCTCCGGTCCCGGCCGGCGCGTCCAGGACGGCTCCTCCGGCGTCTCGGCGAAGATCTCCGCGGCCTCGGCCTCGCCGGCGACGATCGCCCGCAAGTCCTGCTCCACCTTGGCCCGCAGGTCCCGGTCGAGACGCCCGCCGCTCTCCCGGCGGACGGCGAAGGCCTCGAGCGCCCGAGCGTGGCTCTCGCCGAGCTCCGGGTCGCCCGGGAGCGTGTAGATCTGTGCGTCGACGACGGCGACCCGGTGCTTGGCGAGGACCGCGCTCACGTCGGCGAGGAGACCGGCCCGGTCGTCGGTCACGACCAGCAGCTCGGAAACCTGGTCGCTCGGACCGGGCCCGAGCGCGACCGTCGTCTGCTCGCCGGCGGCGTCCCGGACCACGCGGGCGTGGCGACGAATCACGTCGACCGGGTTGGCCAGGATGTAGCGCTCGGGCATCGCGTCCACGAAGCGCTCGAGCATCCCCTCGTGCCGGTCACCGGTGAAGCCGACCTTCACCTCGCGGCGGAGCTGGGCCGCGCGTCCGGCCGCGGAGCCGCCGCGCCCCTCGATGCAGGCGGCCACGCCGAAGTAGAGATCCTCGAGCATGCGCGCGGTCCAGTCGGTGAGCGAGCGCGGGTTCGCCGTCGACAGGATCGCCACCGTCATCAGGTAGAGGTCCCGGAGGCGCTCGAGGGAACCGACCCGTCGGGCGACCTCGTCGAGGACGGCCGGATCGCTCGTGTCGCGCTTGGTCGCCCAGAAGTAGAGGCTGCCCTGCTCCTGGAGCAGCCAGACGATCTGGTCCACGTCGATCGGCCGCAGCCCGAGGCGCTCGGCGATGGGTCGGACCATCGACGCGCTGCGGGAGCCCTCGCTCGCTTCGGGCATCCCATGGCCGTGGCCGTGCACCTTGCCGAGGGCGTGCAGGAAGGTCGCGAGGAAGAGCGGCACGCGCCGCGGGGTCTCCACCGCGAGGCGGTTGGCGAGGCCGAGGTGGGGCAGCCGCTCGCCGGCGAAGAGGTCGCGCAGTCGCTCGACCGCGCGCACGGCGTGGATGTCGACGGTGTAGACGTGGAAGACGTCGTGCTGCACTCGGCCGGTGAGGGGCTCGATCTCCGGAATCATCGCGACCGTCAGCCCGACCTCGTGCAGCTCGTCGAGGAGTGAGCTCTGCGAGAGCTTTCCCCGATCCCACTCGCCCCGGTCGGTCGTCGTGAAGAGCTCCAGGAAGAGGGCCGTCGCCTCCCGGGACGCGCGCAGCCGCTCTCGCCAGTCCTCGTCGACGCAGAGGCGCGCGATGGCATCGCGGGCGTAGGGATAGGGAGGCATCTTCTTCTCGAGCACCCGCCGGTAGAAGCGGAACGCGAGCTCCGGCTCGGCCCCCAGGGCGTCCGTGTCGGAGAGGGTGACGTAGCCGTCGAAGAGCGCCGTCCCGTCGCCGAGGGCGCGCTGGGCCGCGGGCGTCTTCCGGCGGTGCCGACGGGCCCGCATCAACATGCGCTCCGCGGTCTGCGCCACCACGCGCGCGTGCCGGTAGTAGGCCTGCATGAACTGCTCGACGCCGAGGGTGATTCCGTCGACGAAGCCCAGCTCGTGGGCGATCTCTTCCTGGTCGGCGAAGGTCAGCCGATCCTGCTGCCGACGAGCCCGCAGGTGGAGCAAGTTGCGCACGCGCCAGAGCATCTCCCGGGCGGCCTCGAGCTCCTCGACCTCCCGTTGCAGGAGCGCTCCGGTGCGCACGTAGTCCTGGGTGGTGCGCGCATCCCAGCGCGCCCGGGCGGCCCACTCGGCGACGTCCAGATCGCGGAGGCCACCGCGGCCGTTCTTCACGTCCGGCTCGAGCAGGTAGAGCGAGTCACCGAAGCGCTCGTGGCGCCGGTGGGTGTCCTCCCCGAGCGCGTCGAGGAACTCGTCGAGGTGCGGCTCGAAGACCGCCCGCCGGGCGCCCCGGCACAGATCGGCGACGATCGACTCGTCGCCGGCGACCCGGCGGAGATCGATGAGCGTGGTCGCGGTGCGGATGTCCTCGCGGGCCAGCGCCAACGTCTCCTCTTGCCCCCGAACCGCGTGACCGATCTCCACGCCGAGATCCCAGAGCGGATAGAGCAGCCCCTCGGCCAGCGCCCGCACCCGCGGGTCGGAGGGGTCGTCGCAGAGGAAGAGGACGTCCACGTCGGAGTGGAGGCCGACGAGCCCCCGCCCGTAGCCACCGACGGCGACGAGCGCGACGCGAGCGTCCCCGGCCGGGCCCGCGGCCGCGTCCGCGGCGCAGTAGAGGGCCCCGAGAAGCCCATCGAGGGCCCGCGAGAAGCTCGCGGCGGCCTCGACGCCGGAGGCCCCTCGCCGGACATCGGCCTCGAAGCGACCGCGGTACCCTTCCAGGTACCCATCGCAGCAGTTGCCGAGGCTCGGCGCGAGGCGGCTCAGGTCGACGGTGGGGGCCTCTCGCACGGTCGCGGAGTATGGCACCGCGTGACGCTTCGGCAACCGGAGCGTGCCCTCGCTCACTCCCCTTCGCTCTGGGCGGTCCGCGCGGCGAGGTAGCGAACGATCCCGGCCGCGATGCCCTGCGCCAGCGCCTGTCGATAGCCGTCGGTCTTCAGCGCCTCCGCTTCCACCGGCTTCGTCAGGAAGCTGGCCTCCAGGAGGATGGCCGGCATGCGCGCGCCCACCAGCACGTAGAAGAGCGCGCTGCGCACTCCCCGATCGGGGAGCCCCGGGAGATGCCGGCGTCCGAAGGCGAGGGTCGAGCGATGGACCGCGTCGGCGAGCTGCCGACTGCCCGTCAGCTGCTCTTCCCGGTGCAGGCCAGCCAAGAGCCGCTGCAGCTGCGAGATGTCCGCCGCGTTGGTGCCGTTCTCCCGGGCCGCGAGGCGGATCGCCTGCCGGTCGTCGGTCGTGTCGAGCACGAAGGTGGTGATCCCGCCCGTGCGCACCGGCTCGTCGGCGGCGTTGAGGTGCAGACTGACGAAGACGTCGGCGTCGAGCTCGTTCGCCCGGGCCGCGCGATCCGCGAGCGGCAGCTCGACGTCGTCGGTGCGGGTGAGCACCACCCGCACGGTGGGGGCGCGGCGCTGGATCACCCGCGCCGCGCGCTGGGCGATGTCGAGCACCAGCGTCGACTCGGAGAGGCCGTCGAACTGCGCGCCGGTCTCCTCGCCGCCGTGCCCCGGGTCGAGCACCACCAGGGGCCCGTCGCCGACGTCTTCCGGCGCGGGCAGCACGTCGACGACGGCCCGCAGCGGATCGAGCAGGAAGAAGGTGCGGGGGTCGGCGCCCTCGGCCAGCTCGGCCACGATGGCGACGCCGTCGACCGACACGCTCCGTACCGGGCCGATGCCCTCCGCACGTTGCGCCGTCGGCGCCGCGACCATGTCCGGGACGCGTAGGACCAACGCGCCGGAAGAGCCGCGCTCCTCCTCCTCGAAGGTGCAGCTCTCCCGCAGCGGTCCGGGCAGCAAGGTCGCCACGACCCGCGCCGCCGAGCCGTGTTGCCGCACCTCGAGGGCCGCGAGCCGGCAGCCGCTCTCCATCCGGCGGGCCGCTTCGGTGGCCGGGCCCTCGCCGATCCGGACCCAGGCGCCGGGGCAGTCGCGAATCGCCCCGCGGGCGCGGGCGATGGCCTCCGCGCGGGAGTCGCCGGCGATGGCCCGGGCTCGGCTCAGCTCCTCCAGCGCCTCGCAGGAGACCTCGAGCTCCCAGGCGTCGGCGGTCGCCGCGAGCAGCGCGGCCGCCCGGTCCGCGTGGGCCCGATCGCGGCCGAGCCGCAGGGCCAGCCGGGCCCCCTCGAGGGCCGCCGCCGCCCCGTCCTCGGTTCCGGCGTGCTCCTCGGCGGCGCGCTCGAGCTCGTCGAGCCGCGCCTCGTCCGCCCGGTCGAGGCCCGCGAGGGGATCGGCGGCCGGATCGGCGTCGTCGGAACAGGCCACCAGGAGCAGCGCTCCGAGGAGGAGCAGGAGCTCGTGGGCGCCCCACGCCATTGCCCTATTTCGCGCGCACATTCCCTTCGACCGGACCCGGGCGGGCTGTTAGTCTCGCCGCCTTCATGGGTGATGACGCGACAACGAGCGAGGCGCGACCCACCTATGCCGACCGGCACAGTGGGCGGGTCTATCGCGACGCCGTCGAGATGGTCAACGACTACCTCCGGCGCTTCGCGGACTCGGTCGACATCGAGGTCCGCCCCCTCGACGAGGACGGCTACGGGGAGATCCGCAAGGGCTCGGCGGAGGTGGGGGTGAACGTCCTCGAAGAGCACGGCGTGCTGCTGCTCCTCTCCCGCATGATGGACGTCCCCCGGGAAGAGCCCGAGCGCCTCTACCGGCGGCTGCTCGAGCTGAACTTCCTGGTCACCAGCGACGCGGCCTTCGCCATCGATCGCGACCGCGACGCGATTTACCTGCGCGCCCATCGCCGGCTCGGGGGCCTCGATTTCGAGGAATTCGAGGATCTGCTGACGAAGACGGCCACCACCGCCGACGAGTGGGACGACCGGCTGGAACAACTCTTCGCCGAATGAGGGCACGACCCCTCGACCGTTTGGCCCCCGCAAGGGCCGGTGATAGCCTCCGAAGGTCGGATGTCCGAAACTAACTCTGCCTTGAAGAGCGAGTCGGAGCCGCCGCCGAGTGAAGCCCCCGAGAGCGGGGAGTCGCCGGCGATGGCGGGCGAGCCCGTGGACCAAGCGTCCCACAACGACGAGGCGGTCGACCCGCCGGCGGACGAGGCGGGAGCGGCCACGGACGCCGCGGAGGGCTCCGAGGCGGCCGCGCCCGAGAACGAGGGCCCGGCCAACGAGGGCAATGACGACCCGAACGAAGGTGCGGAAGCGCCGGTGGCCGAGGGGTCCCGAGAGTGGGGCGGCGAGCGGCTGAGCGCCATGGAGGCCGACGCGCTCGCCGACAGCTTCCGCCCCGCCTGGGAGACGGATTGGGGCGCCGACGGCGAGGCCCCGCCCGCGGCCGACGCCAACCTGGACGCCGCCGCGTCGGCGATCGCCGCGGCTCCGGCGGCGAAGAGCTTCGACGCGCCGACGCCGGCCCTGAAGGCCGAGCCGGCGCCGGGGACCACCGAGGACACCGATGCGGTGCCCGCCGTGCTGCCGGGCGCGGGGCAAGCCAAGCGAAACCTGTTCCTCGGCGCGGGCGTCTTCTTCGTCGCGATCCTGGTGATCATGGCCTTCATGCTCTCCGGCGGTGACGAGAGCGCCGGCGAGGACCCGTCGCTCGCGTCGGGCCCGAGCGAGGCCGATCCCAGCCTCGCCGAGGAGGCGGCCGAGCGGACCGAGGCCATCGTCGACGAGGACGAGGAGGAGGCCCCCGCGCCGGAGCCGGAGCCCGAGCCCGAGCCCGAGCCCGAGCCCGAGCCCGAGCCCGAGCCCGAGCCGAGCCGGCCAGCGCCACGCTGACCCTCGACGGCGAGACGGTCGCCAACCCGCTGACGCAGACGGTGGAGGCCGACGACGCCGAGCACCTGCTGGTCGCCACGGCCGACGGCTACGAGCAGGCGAGCGCGACCGTTCGCTTCGACGGGGACCACGAGACGGTGCTGAGCCTCGAGGCCGAGCCGCCGCCGGCGCCGGTCGCCATGGCCGAGCCGCCCTCCCCCATGCGCCGGGCCCGCCGGACCCGCCGGCGGACGGCGATGCGCCGCACGACGATGCGCACGCGCAGCCGGATGCGGAGCGGCGGCGCGGGCTTCACCACCTCGAACCCCTACTGACGCGAGATCGGGCCGGCCGCTTTTCGGCGGCGCCGATGGTGCTGGCCCGGAGGAGTCGCCACGCGACGCGATGATCGTGCAAGATTTCGGGTTCACAGCGGATTTTGGCGGAGCAAGCAATACGGAACGTATTGTGGCGCAGCAAAAATCTGCTGTGCGCCCGAGGGCTCGTGCGAGGGCGGGTCGACTGGCGACGAATCCGGGCTAGACAGGCCCGCATGGGCCTGACCTACGAAGACGCCGGCGTCGACATCGCCGAGGGCGAGCGGTTGGTGGACCGGATCAAGCCGCTGGCCGCGGCGACCCGCATCCCGGAGGTGCTCGGCAGCGTGGGCGGTTTCGCCGGCCTCTGCGGGCTGCCGAAAGACATCGCCGACCCGGTGCTGGTCAGCGGCACCGATGGCGTGGGCACCAAGCTCGAGGTCGCCATTCGCGCCGGCAAGCACGACACGGTGGGCATCGATCTCGTCGCCATGTGCGTGAACGACATCGTCACCCAGGGCGCCGAGCCGCTCTTCTTCCTCGACTACTTCGCCACCGGGAAGCTCGAGGTCGCCCAGGGCGAGGCCGTGGTTCGCGGCATCGCCGAGGGCTGCAAGCAGGCCGGCTGCGCGCTGCTCGGCGGCGAGACCGCCGAGCTCCCCGGCTTCTACGAGGGTGGCGGCTACGACCTGGCCGGCTTCGCCGTGGGCGTGGTCGACCGCAGCGCCATCCTCGAGGGCAAGGACGTCGCCGAGGGCGATGTGCTCCTCGGCCTGGCCTCGAGCGGGCTGCACTCGAACGGCTACTCGCTGGCGCGCCGCGCGCTCATCCAGGGGGACGATGCGTTGCCGCTCGACGCCCCGGCCGCCGGGATGGACCGGCCGCTGGCGGAGGCGCTGCTCGAGCCGACGCGGATCTACGTGAAGGCCGCGCTGGCCGCCATCGGCGCCGGCGGCATCCACGCGCTCTGCCACGTCACCGGCGGCGGGCTCCCGGGCAACCTGCCCCGCGTGCTCCCCGATGGGCTCGGCGCCTTCGTCGACGGCGAGTGGGACGAGCCGGCCATCTTCGACCTGGTGCGCCAGCGCGGCGAGGTCGCCGAGGCGGAGATGCGGCGCACCTTCAACCTCGGCATCGGCTTCGTGGTCGTCGCCGCTGCGGACGCCGTCGACGGAATCACCAGCGCGCTCGAAGACGCCGGCGAGACCGTGGTCCGGCTGGGCACGGTCGAGCGTTCGGACGCCGACGGCGAAGCGCGAGTACGGTACGCGCCGTGACCGCCGCGGGCACGCCCCGCGTGGTGGTCCTGGCCTCGGGCCGGGGCTCGAACTTCGCCGCCTTGGCCCGGGCGGTCGACGAGGGCCGCTGCCGTGCGGAGCTCGTCGCGTTGGTCAGCGACCGCGCCAAGGCCCCCGCCCTCGAGCGCGCGGCCGAACGAGGCATGCCCACCGCCGTGGAGCGGAAGGCGAAGGGCGAGGATCGCGAGGCGTGGTCCAAGCGCCTGCGCGCGCGCGTCGCCGCCTTCGAGCCCGACCTGATCGTCCTCGCCGGGTTCATGAAGGTGCTCGGCGCCTCCTTCGTCGACGCCTTCGAGCGGCGCATCGTCAACGTGCACCCCGCGCTCCTGCCCTCCTTCCCCGGCCTNNAGGCCATCGCGGCGGGCGTCCGGGTGAGCGGCTGCACCGTCCACCTGGTGGACCGCCACGTGGACACCGGGCCGATCCTCGCGCAGGCCGCGGTGCCCGTCGCCCCCGGCGACGACGGCCCGGCGCTCCACGCGCGCATCCAGGAGGCGGAGCACGTGCTCCTGCCGCGAGTGGTCGACGCCATCGGCCGCGGAGCGCTGGTGCTGGACCCCGCGCCGCGCTGGGAGCGCGAGGGCGAGCTCGGCCACCTGCTGATGGGAGCACCGTGAAGCGTCGCCACTACGACGCGATCGTGCTGGGCACCCGGCTCGAGCCACTGGTGGCGGCGGCGCTGCTCGCCAAGCGCGGCTTCCGGGTGCTCGTGCTCGGCCAGGGCGAGCTGGAGGCGACCTACGAGATCGCCGGACGGCGTTGGCCCCGGAGCCCGCACACCTTCCTCGCCGCCCACAGCCCGGTGGCGCGCCGGGTCTTCTCCGAGCTGGCCATGGGCCAGGTCTTCCGACGGCGGGCGAGCGCGATGGATCCGAGCTTCCAGCTGGTGATGCCCGGCCTGCGCTTCGACGCCACCACCGACGACGACGCCATGCGCCGCGAGCTCGAGCGGGAGATGGCCGAGGTGCTGCGCGTCGTGGACGACTTCCACGACCTGGCGCTGCGGACCCAGGCGGACCTCGACCGCATCTTGGTGCGCGACCTCGCCTGGCCACCGGAGACCTTCTTCGAGCGCCGCGACTTCGCTCGGGCGACGGCGCACCAGGCCTTCGACCGCAAGGGCGGCGGCCTGCACCTCTTCGGCGAGCTGCCCCGCAGCCACCCCTTCCGGCTCGTCGTGCGCGCACCCGGCATGTTCGGGAGCCACGCGGACCCGGGGCAGCTCTCGGAGCTCGCGCAGCTGCGGCTCTACCTGGCCTGGTGGCGCGGCGCGGCGAAGATCGAGGGCGGCGAAGGCTGGGTGCGCGAGGCGCTGGCGGAGAAGGTGCGCACCTACGGCGGCGAGATCCGCCAGGGCGCGAAGGCCGCGCGGGTGCTCACCAAACGCGGCACCGCGACCGGCGTCGAGCTCGCGACCAGCGGCGAGGCGGTCGGCGCGAACTTCGTCATCCACGGCGGCAGCCTCGAGGCGCTCACCCGGCTGGTCCCGGGCGCGTCCCTGCGGCAGCTCTTCGAGCGCTACGGCGAGCCGAGCGTGCGCTACTACCGCTACACGCTGAACGTCGAGGTCCCGGCGGAGGCGGTGCCGGTGGGGATGGCGAGCGACGTCTTCGCCGTGCGGGATCCGGGGCGGCCGCTCACGGGCGCGAACCTGCTGCGCATCGACGCTCGAAAGCCGGACGAGGAAGGGCGCCAGCTGCTCTCGATGGAGATCCTCCTCGAGCGGCGCGCGGTCGAGGAGCAGAGCAACCTCCTCGAGAACATGCGCGAGCGCGTGCTCGGCTCCCTGGCCGAGGTGGTCCCCTTCCTCGGCCGGCACGTGCTGACCGTGGACTCGCCGCACGACGGCCGCGAGCTGCAGGACCTGGCCGCGCGCAAGCAGGTCGCCCCGGAACGCCCATGGGTGCGCGGCCTGCGCACCATGCCGAAGATCTACGGCTTCCCGGCCCCCGGCCCGCTGGGCCTGAGCGCCTACCCCGCGCGCACGTCCCTGAAGAAGCTCCTCTTCTGCAGCTCGCAGGCGGTGCCCGCGCTGGGGCAGGAGGGCTCCTTCCTGGCCGCCGCCTCGGTGGCTCGGTTGGTCACCAAGTCCGACCGCCGCAAGGAGCGCATGCGTCGCGGGCTGTGGACCAAGGCCGAGCTCTGACCCTGGGCTGGGTGGTCGCCTCCGCGTGGCGGCAGTAGGCTCCGCGCGTGAACCTCGAAGACACCCACAGCCTCGCCGCCTCGGTCCTCCGCCTCGGCCGCGGCCTCGTCGTCCTGCCCGCCCAGCAACGCAACCCGCCGCGCCCGGCGCAGCGGCTCGAGCTCTACGACCACGAAGGCTGCCCGATGTGTCGGAAGGTGCGCGAGGTGATGAGCGAGCTCGACCTGGCCTACATCGAGCGCAGCTGCCCCAAGGGCGACACCGTGAAGCGGGCCGAGGTGCAGCGCCGCGGCGGCAAGCAGATGTTCCCCTACCTCGTCGACCCGAACACCGGGGCCGAGATGTACGAGTCCGAGGACATCATCACCTACCTGGTGGACACCTACGGCGGCGGCCGCTCCCGGCTCGGCAAGCTGGCCTCGCCGCTGAACACGGTGACCTCGGCCGTCGCGTCCGTCGCTCGGCCCAAGGGCTCCAAGTGCCGTCCCGGCTGCGAGAGCCGCGAACAGCCGCCGGAGCTCCTCGAGCTCTACAACTTCGAGGCGAGCCCCTACTGCCGGAAGGTCCGCGAGGCGCTCTGCGAGCTGAACCTCGACTACGAGGTGCACAACGTCGCCAAGAAGAGCGCCCGCCGGCCCGAGCTCGTCGCCCGCGGCGGCAAGATGCTCGTGCCCTACCTCATCGATCCGAACACCGGCACCGAGATGTACGAGTCGGACGACATCGTCGCCTACCTCGAGCGAACCTACGGCTGACGGCTACTTGGATGTGAGCCGGGACTCCCCAGCCCAACCTTCGCCCGGCGCCTCGGCCTTCCACGCCTCGCAGCGCTCCCGGAGCAACGCCACGCTGACGTCGTCGGGGTCGAGCTCCGCGAGGATGGCGAGCGCCGCGTCGAAGTCCCGCTCCCGCGCCTTGGCAAAGGCCGCCTCGTAGCGATCGCGGAACGCGAGCCGCTCCTCGGCGACCTCCCCTTCGCGACCGAGCGGCTCGAAGACGTCCACGGCGGCCGCGCGGCCCTTCACCGCGACCCGATCCACCCAACGCCACTCATAGCCCTCACCGACCGCGTCCTTGAAGTCCTTCGAGGCGAGGATGAAGGTCCCATAGTTCTTGTTCGCGCCCTCGAGGCGGGCCGCGAGGTTCACCGCGTCGCCGAGGATGGTGTAGGTCAGCCTCTCCTTGCTGCCGATGTTGCCGACCATCACCTCGCCGGTGTGCAGCCCGAAGCGAGTGAGTAGCAGCGGCAGCTCCTTCGCGCGCCACTCGGCGCGGAGCTCGGTCAGCCGGCGGCGACACTCGAGGACCGTCTCGAGCGCGTCCCGCGCGTGGTCCGGGTCCGGCGTCGGCTCGTTCCAGAACGCCATGATCGCGTCCCCGATGAGCTTGTCGACCGTCCCCTGGTGGTCGCGGATGATGGGCAAGAGCGCGTCGAAGTAGTCGCCGATGTGCTGGGTGATCGCCTCGGCGCTCAGCCGCTCCGCGTCGGAGGTGAAGCCCTGGATGTCGGTGAAGAGGATGCTCACCTCGGCGTTGCGACCGCCCTGCCGCGCGACGTCACCGCGACGGATCAGCTCGCGCACCAGCTCGAGGGGCACGTAGCGCGAGAAGCTGCGCAGCGCGGCGCGCATCCGGTCCTGCGCCTCCCCGAGCTCACGCACCTCCGCGAGCCGCGAGTCGATCGGCTCGCCCTCGTCGAGCTCGAGGGTGCGGATCCGGTCGGCCTGCGTGACCAGCGACTCGAGCGGCCGGCTGTACGCCCGAGCCATCAACAGGCCGATGGCGACCGCCAGCAAGAGCGCGAGGAAGGCGACCGCGAGCACGAGGTTCCGCTCCTGCTCCACGCTCGCCAGGAAGTCCTTCTCCGGCACCAGCACCTGGATCCAGAAGCTCTGGTCGGGCCCCACGGCGAAGCGGTCGTGACCCGCCCACCAGGTCTCACCGTCGACGTCGATCGCGAAGACCGGCTCGCCCTCGTGCCGTGCCCACGCCGCCGCGGCCACCGGGAGCGCGAGCTCCTCCACCGGCTTCAGCACCGACGCCTTCCGTCCCTCCACCGACGCGAAGCGTCGGTCTCTCGGGAGCCCGACCACCCGGCCGTCGTCGGCGAGGACCAGCGCGCGCCCGTGGGGGCTGACGTCGAGGCCGGTGGTGAAGGCGGAGATGTCGCTCAGCAACAGATCGAGGCCGACCACCGTCTCGCCGTCCGGCCCCGGCACGTGCATCGCGGTGGTGATGCCCGGGTCCTGCGTGGTGAAGAAGGTGTAGGGCTCGGTCCAAATCGGCTCGCCCGCCTCCGCCGCCATCGCCGCCTGGAACCAGGGCCGGGTCCGCGGGTCGTAGTCGAGCGCTTCGCGCCAGACCCGCGGCTCGCCCCCCTCGTGCGCGACCCACTCGACCTCGCCGGGCGGAAAGGCGGGGTTCAGCACCTCCCGCGAGCGGAAGGCGTCCGGCAGCTGCAGGAGCATGTAGCCGTGCCCGCTCTCGCTGGTGACCATCAGCGAGCTGAGCGACTCGTGCCGCTCGAGCGCCGGCCGGAGCAAGGGCGTCAGCCGCGGCGGCTCGATGGGCATCAGCCCCGAGCGCGCCCAATCGCCCATCGACGCCAGCTGCCCACGGGAGGGCCGGAAGAACCCTCGCAGCTCCCCGGCGACGTGATCCGTCGAGCGCGCGACCAGGCTCCGGCTCAAGTCGGCCACCTCCCGGCTCGAGTGCAGCGTCATCAGGAGCAGCAGCGCTCCCGCGAGACCGACGATGATCAGCACGAAGGTCCGCACGAGCGCGCGACGGACCGTCAGCCCCCGCCGCGCCTTCGGCTCGCGCTCCGCTTCGCCCTCCCCGGTCACGGAGCGGAGTTAGCGACAGCCGCTCCGCGAACGCAAGCACGAGCCGATGGAAGAGACTCCAGAGGAGGAGTGGAGGGTCGGAACAGTCGCCATGTTCCGGATGATCCGTCCGGCCACTCCATCCAAGGCCCAGCGACCTACATCAACGAAAACATCTGGCTCGGGTCTCCATGCACGAAGCCCCAGCTGTGCCACCGGGCACATGCCACCAAGGTGGCGATGCGGGGCTGAAGATCTGTCGGCGATTCTTCAGCACCCGCCCCTCATTCTCGTACGTCGTTCAGCTCGTCGATGTACTTCCGCACGACGTCACTGGCCTCGTCCCACACCACACGTCGCGCCTCCTTCTCTTGAAGCTGGTACTTCAGCTCGGTCGCCTTGGCGCTCGCCCCGCTGACCACTTCGATTCGCAGCTGCTCGATGAGACGCTCGCCCTCCATCTCGGCCGTCTCCGCTCGCTCGTCGAACCGCCGCCGAAGCTCGGCCAACGCGTCGATGGTGGAACCGTCAGGCATCGGACGAGTCCACGAACCTGAGATCCATGACGTTGGTGCAGGTGGAGACGACGCCTGGAATCACGGACTGCTTCGCCGCGCACAGCTCCGATGTCGCAGCGACCTCTCCGCCACTCATCTCGAGCACGAAGCAGAGCTGCTCACCATGCGCTTTCTCGATCTCTGTCTCGCCTGCCATGCCGGCCTCCTTTGCAGGTCGTCGGGTTCGATGCGACGCTATCCGATAGACGCAGAACGTCCATAGCCATTTCAGGCAGGATCCGAGAGAACGCGGACGAAGCTCAGCGGGTGCGGCCCTGGTTCTGCAGCATCATCTGCATCTCGCCGGGCTCGGGCGAGCGGGTGAGTGCGTCCTCGCGGGCGAGCACGCCCTGCTGGACCAGCGCGTAGAGGCTCTGGTTCATGGTCTGCATGCCGCTGACGCCCTGACCNNGTAGATCTGGTGGACCTTGTCCTCGCGGATCAGGTTCCGGATCGCGGGGTTCGGGACCATGACCTCCGCGGCGAGACAGCGGCCCGGGCCATCGGCGCGCGGCAGGAGCATCTGGGTGACGACGCCCTGGAGCACGAAGCTCAGCTGCGCGCGGATCTGCGCCTGCTGGTGCGGCGGGAAG